>Ga0209184_1000383_pt1 | contig 50399 bp, 52 predicted proteins | sample EN8Hudsemesocosm_2_FD_184627 | JGI IMG/M metagenome (GOLD analysis project Ga0209184, IMG submission 184627) | Methane-oxidizing microbial communities from mesocosms in the Hudson Canyon - EN8C Hudson Canyon (SPAdes) (version 2) | ecosystem: Environmental > Aquatic > Marine > Cold seeps | place... | reverse complement strand
AAAAATAATGATAACCTAAACCTAAACCTAAACCATAAATAGGGTCATTATTATAATAAGTGTTTTCACTACCAACAATACCAAGGTATACACTTGTACCATGTTTGTTGTTAGTTGAACTTAATAGAGCGGTCGTTACCCAACCTATACCTGCACCGCAAGCTTCCCCATTTAAAGATGAGTAACTTACGCAACCAGCAGAAATATATTTTAAGTCAGTTTCTGATTTAATACCTGCATTAACACCAATGCCACTGTAAAAGCTTCCAGCACCAACTCCGAAAGTAAAATTGTCGTTTGCTAGTATTTGAGACGAAACAACTAGAGGTACAGCTAATAGAAATGATTTTGTGATTGATTTCAAAAGTGATCCTTACTTTATTTAGATTTTAAGTACCCTACACATTAATAATTTCATTATAAAAACAATCAATTACTTTATATAGCCGTCCAGGATGCTGTAACTAATTCGTTGCTGCCTTTAAGTGCTCGGATTTTAAAGCGTGCTCCCTTAGTTATTAAACCTACACCTTTAGGTGTGCCGGTCATAATAATATCGCCGTCATTTAATTCAGTATATGTTTTTAACTCTGACAAAATTTCTGCCGGTTTATACATCATTAAGGCAATGCCTCCCGCTTGAATAATCTTTTCATCAATAGACAATTCAAGCGATAACGCCTCGTTTATTTCATCCTGAGTTATTGAAATAAAATCGCTAAAAACAGCGGAGCCATCAAATGCCTTAGCGCGCTCCCAAGGTAAGCCTTTGGCTTTGAGCTTACTTTGCAAAGTTCGCTTGGTGATATCTAAGCCAACACCTATTGCCGAAATTTTGCCGTTTTCAATAACAAAACACAGCTCACCTTCATAGTGTAATTGTTCTTGATGATATGAAAGAAGCTCAGTAGAAATGGCAGAGTTTGGTTTATTAAAAACCACCATTTCATCCGGTATTTCATTACCAAGCTCTTCTATATGTTCAACATAATTTCGCCCAATACAAATGATTTTTGAAGGTGTAATGGTTCTATTATCAATAAGGATAGATTTCATAATTTACTCTTTGTAAATTCCATTTATAGACCAAAAAATGACATAGCATTTTCTCCTAGAATTCTTCGTTTACTGCTATCAGAAAGTTGCTTATGCCCACGTACTAAAGTACCAACACGTTGCTCTCCTAATGGAAATGGCGAATCAGAGCCTAACATAACTCTATCATCTCCCATAATATTAGTTAGAAGCTGTAATGACTCATCACTAAATACCGCTGAATCAACATGAAAACGATCAGTGTAAGATGAAGGCAAATTAGGGCAATCTTCTCGAACAATATCCCTGTGTTTCCACGCATTATCAACTCTGCCGATTTGAAAGGCAAAATTACCGCCACCATGAGCAAAACAAAGTTTTAGATCTTTAGAAATACGTTCAAACGCACCAGATAATATCAATGACATAATAGACAGCTGAGTTTCCGCAGGCATAGCTACCAACCACTGTAACATATATTTAGGCATACGATCACCGCCAAGCATATCCCAAGGGTGCACTAACACAGATATATTTTCACTAGCGCAATGCTGTAAAAAAGTAACAATACCTTCGTCATCCATGTTTTTATTGCCAACATGATTGCCAATCTGTACACCAACATGACCATTTTTGGCAGCGCGAGAAACCTCTAAACATGAAGCATCAATATCTTGTAAAGGAACTTGGGCTAATGCTTTTAAACGGTTGCTATCATGAGCACACATTTCTAATGCTAAATCATTAAATATTTGCGCACACTCATGTGCATGCTGCGCAGGTCTTTCGTAGGCAAAAAGTACCGGTGTTGCAGACATAATTTGTATATCAATACCATCCCTGTCCATTTCATTGAGTCGAACAGCAGGATCCCAACAGGCTTCGTATACGGGGCGAAAATCTTTATCACCCATCATAATCATTGCCTTGCCTTGTTCGGTATGTTTCAACGATGGCCAATTTCCTGTACCAAAGCGCTTTGCTAAATCAGGCCATTGTTTAGGTAAAAAATGGGTATGCATATCTACTACTTTCATTTTATTACTTCCTTAATCTTCTAGGCAGGATGAACGGCATTGCAGCTTGGACAGGTACGCAATGACTCATTGTTTCGAAAGGCTTTAAAAACGGGTTGTAAGTCTTTAGAAATATCATTTAAGATCATTTCGGCGCGATGCACTAAGTGATCACATTCTTGGCAATACCACTCAAACGCATCTTTTGCACCATCAGGGCGTTTAGGTTCAATCACCAAACAAATGCTACCTTCTTCAGGCCGCTGTGGAGAATGGCGAACAAAGGCTGGTAACAAAAAGATGTCACCTTCTTTCATGTGAACTTCTTCTGGGCCATTTTTAGTCATAATTCGAAGAAAAGCGTTGCCTTTCATTTGATAGAAAAACTCTTCAACAGGGTCAACATGATAGTCATAACGTTCATTAGGGCCACCAACTACGGTGACCATAAGATCTGCATTTTCCCAAATTAATTTATTATTCACTGGTGGTTTCAATAAGTGCTCATGATCCTTAATCCACTGCTGAAAATTAAATGTCGATAATGCTGATACATTATTAATTAACTCTGTCATATTCTTCCCCTAAAATTTTTTCTTGGGCCACATCAAAGTGGCTTATAAGCAATAGCTTTTATTTCAATTAGCAAATGCGGATGTGGTAGTTGATGAACAGCAACCGTAGTACGACTTGGACCCGATGCATCAAAAAATTCACTGTAAACTTTGTTGTATCCGCCAAAGTCATTCATATTGACTAAATAGCTACTAAGCTCAACTAGATCCGAAAGTTCTGCTCCCGCCGCTTTTAAAATATCGCCAATGTTATTAATAACAGCGCGTGTTTGGACTTCAATAGATAAATTAGTTACCCCCATTTCATCTACCTCAACGCCATCAAAGCTGTTATCAGGCAAGCGAGAGCTAGTACCTGATACATAGATGAAATCACCCGCACGTTTATAGTGTGGAAATGTGCCACGCGGCTTTGCTTTGCCTTTTATCACTTCTGAATTAACTACTTCGGAGTTAGCTATTTTTATATTTTCAGTTTTCATATTTATACCTTTTCCAAATGGCGTTGAGCTTGAAGCTATTTGGCTTAAGTTCTAGGAAAAAGCGCGGAGTTTATGACTATAAATGAGCACTTTTGACAACGAAATTAAGTCTAATAGCAAAAAGATCACATGCTATTTCACTGTAAACTCGGCGATACCTAGCTTTTCACAATTTAGACGAACGTGTACACCAGGTTTTAAAGCTTGTGCAGCGGTTGATGCACCAGCTAATACAATTGAACCAGCTGGTAAAACTTTACCTGCCTCGCCAGCAACACGCGCTGCAGCAGCAAGTGAACGCCATGGGTTACCTAAAATTCCTGCACTTGAACCTATTTCAATCGCTTCACCATCAAACTCCATCACCATGCCTAAATTAGCAATATCAGTTTGTGCACTTTGCCAAGCGCCAATGGTAAACCCTGATGAAGAGCAATTATCAGCAACCACATCTTCAAGTGAAAATTTGAAATTAGCGTAACGTGAATCAATAATCTCTAAAGCAGGAGCTACTGCTTCTACGCTCGCCATGGCTTCAGCCAAAGTGACGTTACCTGATAACGGTTTTTTCAGTAAAAAGGCAATTTCTGGCTCAACTCTTGGATGAACATATTTATCCCATGGTGTTTCTCCACCTTCTTCGATAAACATGGCATCAGTTAATGGCCCCCAAATCATGTCATCAACATCCATCTGGATCATTTTGGCGCGACTAGTAAACCCCATTTTAATGCCAACTTGCTGCTCTCCACGTACTAAGCGATTACTGACTGACTGTGCTTGTACTTGGTAAGCTTGTGCCAACGTTAATTGATAACCTTGCGCAGATAATTGAGAAATTGCTTCTGCATTTACAGCGGCATCATCAACTAATTGTGCAACGTCTTTAATATTTATATTTGTTGTATTTGTCATGCTGTTAACCTTTATTTCCATTAACTAAATCTAATGCGACATCGGTGATCATATCTTCTTGGCCACCAACCATTTCACGACGTCCTAATTCAACTAAGATGTCTCGGGTATCTAAACCATAAGTTTGCGCTGCTTTTTCAGCGTGACGTAAAAAACTCGAATATACACCTGCATAACCAAGCGACAGGGTTTCTCTGTCAACGCGTACAGGTCTATCTTGCAATGGCCTAACAATGTCATCGGCAGCATCCATTAAAGTGTATAAGTCAGCATTATGTTGCCAGCCCAACTTATTCGCAGCTGCAACAAATACCTCGAGAGGAGCATTGCCTGCGCCAGCGCCCATACCAGAAAGTGATGCGTCTACTCGTGTCACGCCGCTTTCTACGGCCACAATTGAGTTAGCAACACCTAACGACAAATTATGATGAGCATGAATACCTATTTCGGTTTCAGGCTTAAGTACTTGCTTGTATGCTTCAACTCGAGCGACAATATCCTTCATGGTCATTGCGCCCGCAGAATCAGTGATATAAACGCACTGTGCGCCATATGACTCCATCAATTTAGCTTGTTGAGCCAGTTTTTCTGGTGTGCTCATATGCGACATCATTAAAAAACCAATAGTATCCATACCAAGTTCACGGGCATATTCAATGTGCTGACGAGAAACATCACCTTCAGTACAATGAGTGGCTACGCGTACTGAGCGTATGCCAGCTTCCCATGCCCACTTCAAATCTTCTTTAACAGCAATACCGGGTAAAATTAGGGTAGTTAATCGTGTATTTTCTACAGCATCACTAACCGCTTCTATCCATTCTTTATCGGTATTTGAGCCAAAGCCATAATTAAAACTTGCACCGCCTAAACCATCACCATGGGCAATTTCAATGGCGTCTACACCCGCTTTATCTATCGCTTTAGCAATTGTTTGTACTTGATCTAAACTGTACATGTGACGTAATGAATGCATACCATCGCGTAAGGTCACATCTTGAATATAAATTTTCTTTGCTTCGGTGTTTGCCTGATTAGCTACTTGATTATTTATCATTTTCAATCCTACCCTTAGCAGTTGTCTGCTTGCTGAAAGTCTGCTTGCTGAATGTCTACTTTCTGAAATTTTCCATGCGCCATGCTCTGCGCTATTCTCTCTGCTGTACCTAGTGCGGCCGATGTCATTATGTCTAAATTACCTGCATAAGCAGGTAAGTAATGGGCAGCGCCTTCAACTTCTAAAAATATTGAAGATTTCAAACCAGAAAACTGACCATAACCAGGAATGAGTATAGGATTGTCTTTCTCAAAACGTTCAAACTGCACTTGTTGTTTTAAGCGATATCCAGGAACATAACTTTGTACCTTGGCAACCATATCTTCAACTGATTCTTGAATTTCAGCTTCACTTAAGTCTTTGTTTTCAGGTAGTTCACTAAATACAAAAACAGTATCGCGCATCATAACTGGCGGCTCTGCGGGGTTTAAAACAATAATCGCTTTGCCTCGACTCGCACCGCCAACTTGCTCAATAGCACGAGCTGTTGTTTGAGTGAATTCATCAATATTTGCTCTAGTTCCGGGGCCTGCTGATTTAGACGAAATAGATGCAATAATCTCTGCATAATGCACAGATAAATGCTGACTAACAGCGGCAACCATTGGAATAGTAGCTTGTCCGCCACAGGTAACCATGTTGACATTACCTTGGCTATTCCCTTCAATAAGAATGTCTTCAAGGTTCACCACGGGCACGGTGTAAGGACCAATAGCTGCAGGTGTTAGATCTATAACTTGTTTGCCATGCGCTTGTAATATTTTATTGTGATGTTTATGAGCGCCAGCTGAGGTGGCATCAAACACTATTTTAATATCGTCGAACTCAGGCAAATTAACCAAGCCATCGATACCTTCATGAGTAGTGGCAACGCCCATGCTTTTAGCACGCGCCAAACCATCAGATTCTGGATCAATACCCACCATAGCAGCCATTGCTAACGTTTTTGAACTACGTAATACCTTGATCATTAAATCAGTACCAATATTGCCTGAGCCAATGATGGCAACTTTTGTTTTATTGCTTTGATTGAATTTAACTGGGCTATTCGACATAGTTACTTCTCCCCTGCAAATGATACAGTCACACTACCCAAGCCTGAGATTCTCGCTTCAATATTGTCACCCGGTGCTACTTGCACCATAGGCCCTAAAGCACCTGTTAATAAGATATCTCCCGCTTTTAATGGCGTTCCGTTATCAACAAAGGTTTTTGCCAACCATACAGCTGCATTTAAAGGGTTTCCTAAACACGCTTGTCCTGCACCTGTTGATATTTGCTCACCTCTGCGTTCCATAACCATGCCGCATAATTTTAAATCTATATCAGCTAATTTAGTTGGTGTGCTGCCTAAAACAAAAAGACCAGAGGACGCGTTATCACTGATGGTGTCAACAATATTGATATTCCAATTCTCGATTCGACTACCAACAATTTCTATAGCCGCCAATGCGTAATCAGTAGCATTGATAATATCGACCACTGTAGGGTTCGACATATTAATATCGTTTTTCAAAACCAAAGCGACTTCAGCTTCAACTTTAGGTTGCATAATGGCATCAAGTGGGATTTTCACACCTTCAGAAACAAACATGTCGGCATAAAGCACGCCGAAGTCAGGCTGATCTACACCAAGTTGCGTTTGTACAGACCTAGAGGTTAACCCTGCTTTTACACCTACAACACGTCGGCCCTGTGCTTGCCAGTATTCTGCATTAATCTTTTGTACAGCATAGGCTGACTCTAAACACTGTTCATTTAGTAACTCGCGTACTGGAGCGCAAGGAGTACCTGACTCATAGGCATTACGAATTTGTAATGCTGCTTTGTCTATATTTGAAGTTGTCATTATCTATCTCACTTGTGTAATTTCAGAACATTTATAATTTGATGCAAATATTGGTTGGCTCTGAGTAAAAGCTTAATGAATGAACTCCGCCCTCTCTGCCAACACCTGAAAGTTTTACGCCACCAAAAGGCGTTCTTAAATCTCTTAAATACCAAGAGTTAACCCAACAAATCCCCACTTCCATTTGTCCTGCAACGCGATGAGCTCTTGGTAAGTTTGTTGTCCAAACCGTTGCACACAAGCCATATTTACTGTCATTCGCCATCGCGATTACTTCATCTTCATCGTCAAATGGAGCGATATGACATACAGGGCCAAAAACTTCTTGTTGAACAATTTTTGCTTGTTCACTTAGTCCAGTGAATATTGTCGGTTGAACAAAAGCGCCGTTATCTCTGGCATCACCAAACTCAGGCACTTTACCGCCAGTAATGACTTTGGCACCTTCTTCAACAGCTGACTGATAATAAGAAAGCACTTTATCGCGATGTTTATGAGAAATAACTGGCCCCATGTCGGTATCTTCATCTAAAGGCCAGCCAATATTTATTTGCTCTGCTTTTACTTTCATCGCGGCTACAAATTTGTCGAATATTGAGCGATGTACATAAACACGCTCGGTGCACATGCATACTTGACCGCCATTAGTAAACACTGATCGAGCTGTACCATTTACCGCTTCTTCAAAATCACAATCTTCAAAAACAATGGCGGCATTTTTACCACCTAATTCAAACGACAAGCCTTTTACACCATCAGCAGCTGCCCGCATAATGGCTGAGCCAGTACTTGATTCGCCAGTAAAAGTAATCGCGTCTACGCCTTGATGAGTTGTTAAAAATTCACCAGCTGATTTATGCCCAAAACCATGAACTAAGTTAAAGACTCCTGCGGGAATTCCAGCCTCATGCATAACTTCAGCTAATAATGTTGCCGTTGCAGGTGTTTCTTCAGACGGTTTAGCAACGATAACGTTACCCGCAGCCATTGCTGGTGCTAATTTCCAAGTCATTAACAATAAAGGTAAATTCCATGGAGCAATGACTGCAACAACGCCAAGAGGTTTATTTACAGCATAATTTAGTGCGCCAGCACCATCAGGTGTATCCGTATGAAAACACTCGGTAGATTGCGATTTAATCATGTCGGCAAAAGCACGAAAATTAGCGGCACCTCGGGGAATATCAATAGTTCTTGCTTGGAAAAAAGATTTACCGGTATCAGCCATTTCAGCGGCAACAAACTCATCAAAGCGAGCCTCAATACCATCAGCAACTTTATGCAATAATTGACAACGTTGTGCTAAAGTCATGCTAGTCCATTCGCCATGTAATGCTTTGCGGGCAGCTTTTACAGCTTGATCAACAATACCTGCATTTGCCTCTGCTACTTGGTTTATCACAGAGCCATCAACTGGATTTACATTATTAAATAACAGTTCACTTGAGACGAATTGACCGTCAACGTAGTTTTTTAATATGCCACCGAAGTGAGGTACTTGTTCATTCATTGTGATTAGTTCCGAATTTCTCTATTTGGATAAACTTTACGGAACCTTGTCATAATATAAAAATAATGTTTTTCACTGCTTGTATATTGTTTTTGTTATATCGATAATCTTGTAATTGACTTGCTGTAACAAGTTACTACTTGGGAAGTTCTTGAGGGTGGTTTAAAGTAGAATCAATTCAGTGTAGTTTGACTTGCTAATAAAGAACTGCAATAACAAAAAAGTGATAACAGGAATCAAAAAGCCTCATTGACTTATATAACCAGGAACACTTAAATTTTAAAACATGAAAAATAATTTAAAGTGAATCAAGATGGCAGAAAATATGACGAGTAATTTAACAACTGATGTTGCTAACCAAGATAAGGCAAAGTTTTTTTATGGTTGGTGGATAGTAGTAGGTTCGATCATTGGACTATCACTAGGTTATAGTGTTATCTCAATGTCATTTGGTACCTTTATCAAAGCCTTTGAAACTAGCTTTGGTTGGACACGTGGACAAATTTCATTTGGGCCAACTATTATAGGCATCACCGCTATATTCTTTTTCCCTTATGTTGGTCGATTAGTTGACAAACATGGTGTCCGTAAAATATTGATTCCATCAACTTTGCTGTTCGGTTTTACGATAGCTTCTATGTCAATGCTTACCGCATCCATTTGGCATTTATACGCCATGTGTGTCCTTATTCCTTTGTTAGGCGCAGGTACTGCACCACTCACTTACTCTAGAATATTAGTTAGTTGGTTTAATCAAAAGCGTGGCTTAGCCCTAGGTATTGGTCTAGCTGGTGTAGGTTTAGGTACAACAATGGTACCGTTAATCGCCTCATATTTTATGGAGCATTACACATGGCGTGAGGCATACTTAGCGATAGGCATACTCATCGTTGTGGTAGCGCTACCCATTGCCAAGTATCTTTTTAAAGATAAGCCAAGCGATCTAGGTTTGCTTCCTGATGGCCTTGATCAAGCAAGTAGCGAACAGCAAACGTCATTTTCAAAGCCAAATCCACTGCTTGTTGGTTACACTACTAAAGAGGCTATAAAACAAAAAACATTCTGGTTAATGTTCACTTCGTTTCTCATCACCGGTTTATGTACTTCTACTGTGTTAGTGCATTTGATTCCAATGATGACCGATCGCGGCATGTCAATCAAAGAAGCCATTGGTACTTTTGCCTACTTAGGTATGTCAATTGTTGGTGGTCGATTAATTGCTGGCTACTTAATGGACAAGTTTTTTGCTCCTTATGTGGTTATCGCTTTTATGTTCGGCCCAGTAATTGGGTTAGCATTGTTTGCCATGGGGGCTACAGGCTTTGAAGCAGCCATTTGTACTGCACTTATTGGCATAGCTATAGGTGCTGAATTTGACGTGATGGCCTATTTTACCAGCCGCTATTTTGGTCAGCGTTCATTTGGTGAAATATATGGTTATAGCTACTCAGGGTTTAAATTAGGCGCGAGCATTGGCCCACTTATTATGGGCTTAACTTATGATGCCATTGGACGTTACACCGAAGTTTTATGGGCAATGTCAGGTATTATGATTATTTGCTGTGTTTGTATTCTTTCTATGGGTAAGTATCCAGAGCTTCCACAACGCGATAAAAACTAATACACGTAAGTTAATACCCATCACTATAAGCCAACATTTTTGTTGGCTTTTTTATGTTCAGGATGAACGGTCATGACCCCAGTGGTGTAGCCTCTTGTTGCGATAGCCCTGTCTTCTTAGGCTTTATCAAGTATTGACCGCAGGTAGTAAATTTAAGAGTAATCCGTAGGGTAACTTACTTGTTTCTAAACCTAGAAATCCTGCTACTTTTGTCACATTAAATTAATTCTATTGGTTTTGCTTATGTTCTCTTGCTAACTACCATGAGATTAATAATATGGCTAGGTGTCAGTTTCAGAGGTCACTTTCACATATTCATAGTTAAATGCTCTGATTTTATTACCTGAATCTGCAACAAATTCTACAGTTGTTGAACGAGGTAATATCAATACTGCCTCGTACTCCTCACCAGTCAAACAAGTGTCATGGGCACATACTAAGTCTTGGGTTAATTTTATCCGCATTACTTCTTTTCGCTATTATGTTGAAAATTTCAACGGATTATACCATTTTTTCTATGGCACAAATACTTAGCAATTATATCCTACATTATCTAAGTATTTTACTTTAGGGGCTGTTGAGCTTTTACCGCTTATTTTTATTTTAGAGTAAAGAGTTTTAACTTAATTCATCGTTCGGCGTTTATTGGTCATCTTTACTGTTTTATCGCCTTTTATTATAGGGTTGGAGAAAAAATCAAATGAATTGGAACTTACTAATTCCTCAAACTCTGTAATAGGCACTGGGCGACTAAACAAGAAACCTTGATACTGACTACAGCCATTATTAAACAAAAACTGACGCTGTTCATCGGTTTCAACACCTTCGGCTATTACATCGTAATTTAGGCCACTAGCTAGGTTAATAATTGTTTGTATGATTGCAGCATCATCAGGATCTGTTGTGATATCACGAACAAAAGATTGATCTATTTTTAATTGCTTCAGTGGTAATAGTTTCAAACATGAAAGAGAAGAGTATCCTGTGCCAAAATCATCCAAAGAAAACTCAATGCCGAGTTGATTCAGTTGCCGCATTTTGTCAATGATAATATCAACATTTTCCAATACCATGCTTTCAGTTAATTCAAGTTTTAAACAGCACGGATTTATGTTCTTTGAAGAGATGATATCTTTTACAACTTCCACAAAATCTTCTTGTTGAAATTGTAAGGCACTAACATTAACAGATATCTGCCAATGCTCTCGGTTGGGGATACTTTCCCAGACTTTAAGTTGCTGACAAGCCGACTCTAATACCCAACCCCCTATTGGGATGATTAAGCCGCTTTCTTCCGCTAAAGAAATAAAGTCTAATGGCGAAACCATTCCTCGTATTGGATGAAACCAGCGTAACAATACTTCCGCACCTTGGATGCCTTTGATTTCATCTACCTGAATTTGATAATACAATTCAAGCTCATCATTATCTATTGCTTGGCGCAGATCAGCTAAAATAGCTGTGTTTTTTTCTAATGCTATCTGCATGGCAGGCTCAAAGAATCGAATTGTATTTCTACCCGCCGCTTTTGCCTGATACATAGCAACGTCAGCTTGTTTTAGAATCTCATCCTGACAGGTTAAATTTGACTTGAATATACTGATGCCAATACTTGGCGTACAATGAAAAATTATTTCATTTTTGACGGCTGATTTTTCTTTGGTAGATAATTTATAAGGTTTACAAATCGACATACGTATTTTTTTAGCTATTTCATCAGCAAGGTGACTTGCAGTCACGTCATCATCACCAAGGTTGTCAATGATGGCAACAAACTCATCTCCCCCTAATCGAGCAACAAGATCTACCTCTCGAAGAGTCTCTTTTATTCTAGCGGCAACAGCAATGAGTAACTGATCTCCCAAATTATGGCCTTGGGTATCGTTAAGGACTTTAAAATGGTCAAGATCGATAAAAAAAAGTCCACTAAATCGTTCGTCACGAGAATTAGTTGCCATCATGAGTTGCAACCTGTCTTGCAACATTCTACGGTTAGGTAGCTCAGTTAGTGGATCGTAAAAAGCAAGTTGTTTAATTTGCTCTTCATAACTTTTACGTTCTGTAATATCTCTGCTAACACTCATTAAGCCGTAGCGAGTACCATCTAAACCATCAAAGGTTTTCTTGATAGTTTCATGCAATACCCTGGCTCCGTCAGGATAAACAACCCATTCATCTTGACTATATAATTTTCCACTAGCAATAATTTCTTGCTCATTAAGCTCCGCCTTATGTGTGGCTTTAAAACCTCCCGTGAGTTCTTGATCCACTTTCCCCTTAAGCTCTTGCTCTGTTAGACCAACGTACTTCTCAAAAGCCTGGTTACACCCTAGATAACGTCCTTGAGCATCTTTAAAGGATATTAAATCAGGTAATGAGTCAATCAAGCCCCTCATCATGCTTTGCTCGCGGTTTAACAGTTTTTGACTTTTAGTCAAGTCCCGTTCGGATTTACGGCGGTCACGTTGGCGCATTAGTACCAACCCTACTAACATAGTACAAACGGGGAAGATAAAGATTAAGGGCTGCATAACCGCATTTATGACTTTGTAACGCACTTGTTCAGGCAATAAAAGCATACAAACCAGTACTGTTATTTGAATCAGCATGCCAAATGCGTATAACTTGAACCAATCAAGCGTCAATTTTTTTTGTTTTAGAATGTAGGCTAACAAATAACCCAAGCAACCAGGAATGATGACAACTAAGGAGCCTACTAGCGCTCCTGCCCCGCCAATGTAGATCCTTAAGCTTACCATCATAGCAGCGGCAATCAGGGTTGGTACCAAGCCAAAAAACAAACCACAAAGGCTGATAAGAACCCAGCGTGTGTCAAAGAACAGTCCAGGCGCCAACTCCCATGAAGTATTCATAACTGCGAGGCCGAGTATACCGACAAATAACCCGGATATTAAATTGCGTACGGTTTTATTCTTGATAGACTCTAGATTCAGAGCATCATAAATAACACCTAAAGCAATTAAGAGCGCTGCATTGTAGAGTAAACCTGTAAAACTGCTAGTATCCATCCGTGATTGAACGCCCTTAAAAGTTGGTGAGTATTTCACCTTTCAAAACCAACAATAGCTGTATACATGTCAGAATTTTAGGTGTTTTTTTAATAATAGCACATGGCAGCGTATATTTAAGATAAGCCGAAATTGCTGATCAATCAAATTGGCGTAACAAAAAACATGACAAGATTTTCAAACAGAATTTTCGATACAAAAGCTAATCCAAAACAGTATTTTACTCCACAGTTTAATGTCTCGAAAGTGCGCAGAGCAGAAGTAAATTGCTGCTATTCTAGTATGTCTGCTTTGTGACCCAATAGCAGAACTTGTACAATTATAAATTCCTAAATTTAAGGACAAATTGATCACTTTAAATGACGGAAGTACGCTAAATTAACGTTAATTCCATTTTAAGGTCGTCCATTACAAACCCTCTACCGATATCAGCACAGATTTCACCTGTCTTTACAAAGCCTAACTTGTAATATGCCGCTATAGTATTTTTATTTTCTTTATTAACGGTAAGTGATATCTTTGATAAATTATTTTCTTGCGCTAACTCTTTGATAAACAACATTGACTTTTTACCAATACCCAACCCTCTAACACTCGATCTTAAATATATCTTGCTCAGAAATAGTTGATCCGTTGTTATTTGAACACCAATATAACCAACATTTGTATTGTTATGAGTAATGATAAAGTATCGGTAATTTTCTTGCGTTATTTGCTTTTCTATAATTCCACTAGAATGGAAGTTATTAAGCATATATTCAACTTGCTCAAGACCAATAATTGGCGTGTAATGCTCTGGCCAGATCTCTTGGGCAATTTCAACTACTATATTTATGTCTTTAGTGGTCAGAACGGCTTGGAACATAATATTTCCCTCAAGCAAGAATGAATCTTCCTAAATTATTTATAGCGAATGAATAAAAACCATGGCAATTGCTGCTGGGCAAACAATTTTGATGTACCATGGCCAAATTTTCCAAAATAAACTGTTTTTAACCTCTTCGTTACCCAGGCTTAGTTCTTTTAATACTTCGTTGCGGTGCCAGATCCAACCAACAAATACGCAAGTAAGCATGGCTATAATCGGTTGACCATATTGCGTTGCCGTTGATATGGCTAATTCCAACATCACTTCTATGTTGCTAATTATACCAACGCTCACCAAAAATATGACTATACCTATTACCATGCTCGCATTATTACGAGACATGTTGTGACTTTCTACGGCATAAGATACTGGCGTTTCAAGCATTGAAATGGAAGATGTTAAGGCAGCAACTGTCATCAGAACAAAGAAAATGAAAGCGGCAACTAACCCCATACCTCCCATGGTATTAAATAAACTAGGTAAGACAGTAAAGACAACACTTGGTCCCGAAATTAGACTGCCATCGTCAGCAAAAATTGCTACGCCTTGTGCTTGGGCAACATACATTGCAGGAATGATAAGCAAGCCAGCTAAAAATGCGATGGAAACATCAATTAATGTCACTTGAGCACCTAGACTAATTAAATTTTCCTTTTTTGAAATATAAGAGCCGTAAATCACCATAGTACTTGTGCCTATTGACAAAGAAAAAAATGCTTGCCCTAATGCACTGATGATCAAATTTGGTTCAAACACACGGGATATATCTGGTTTCAAATACGCATCAAGACCTTCTTTCGCGCCATCTAAAGTAAGTACATATGCGATTAATATTACTAATAAAGTAATGAGTATAGGCATGAGTCGCTTTGACCACTTTTCAATACCATTTTCTACTCCCTTTCTTATAATAAAAAGCGTTAAAAACATGAATATTGAAGTAAATAACAAATTGCGAAATATCGATTGAGAAATAATCCAATCTGCTGCAACTGTAAATCCGGTTAATCTAGCGAGAGGCTCTACTGCATGTGACATCATCCATCCGGCTAAAATTCCATAAAAACTGAGAATTAAGGATGCAAATAAAATTCCCCCAAAACCGACAATAAAAGCAAATCGTTTATGGATTAATGTGCGCGACATTTTTTGTAAAGAAACAACTGCGTTGGCCTGACCGTAACGGCCTATTAATAGCTCTGCCATAAATGCGGGATATGCAAGCGAGAATGCCAATATCAAATAGACTAAAACAAAAGCCGCTCCGCCATTACTTGCGGTTTGTGTAGGAAAGCCCCAAATATTACCTAGCCCGACCGCTGAACCAGCTGCAGCCATAATGAAGCCGATACGAGAACTAAACCCACCTCTTGAATTATTCATAGAGTGTCACTTTATTATTACTTTAGGTCTACCATAATATATTATTGAGGAAATACCATTATTACCAACAATTTAAATTGAATTACATTTTCGTATGAAACCTCAAGCTTATAGGCTTGTTGGCGAAGCGGATCCAGTTAATGTCAGCTTCAGATCAAAAAACGGCTAAAATTAATGACCAACGTCTCAAATTGTTAATGTCTCCAACATGGCAGGAAGCGTCCATTCTTCCTGAGTTACATATGATTTAGATATCTATGGTTTCAGACAATTCAAGTGCATCATCGACTTCGATACCAAGATAACGAACAGTACTCTCTAGCTTCATATGACCTAGCAAAATCTGAACTGCTCTCAGGTTCTTAGTTTTCTTATAGATCAAAGTTGCTTTAGTGCGTCTCATTGAGTGAGTGCTGTAAGATGTTATATCCAAGCCAATACTTGAAATCCATTTTTGCAGGGTGACTCTAGTTTGTTTTGTTAGTTCAAATTGAACAGGTGTCCCCGTTTTTTTTTGAATTAACATTGCTCGTGATTGAATATTTTTTCCATGTGCAATATCCGATACTTTGAGCTTAATGAAATCACATGCTCTCAATTTACAATCTAGTGCCAAATTAAACATCGTTAATTCACGAATATTATTTGCTAAATCGAGCCTTGTTCTAATAGACCAAACTTCCTCAAGCTTAAGGAGAAGTTTTTGACCAACGAGTTTTCCTTTATTCCAACTAGGTTTTTGGGGGGTAGGGAATAATGTCGTACATGATAGTGCTCCTTTGGTTAAAGGGACTATAAGTATGACAGTGAGAAAATGTTCAAAATTGTGCGCTTTGCGGAATAAGCTCCGTCAAAATATCAAACGTCAACTTCCTGATCATATCAATGCCATTAACTTAAGGATTAACATAATGGTCTATAAGCAACGGCATATTTAACTCGTCGTATTTTTACATACCTTTCATATTTTCGTTCCGGCCTAAATGCATTTGTTGCTTTGGATATTTTCGTAATCAGCAACTCTCCCAGGCTTTTGGTTGCCATGTTCAGCATAAATCTAAGGACGTTGTCTTTGATTAGACTGAGTGCGTTTGAAAAATTAATTTTGTACACGTATTTTCGTTTCTTGTTATCCTTTTTTGCCAGCTTTTCTACCTCCCAAACCGCAACCGCAGCGATGTTCTTTGTTAAGCATTTTGCATGAATGTCTTGTAACACCGCATTACCATACCACCGATATTTTAGAGCCCTGGGATACTTCCTCCTCCCAGCTCAGCGAACTTCGCTATGGCGTCGTCAAGCGCGGACTGCGCCCTGTCTATCGCTCTCGGGCTCGCTTTGTTCTTCGACTGTAATAGCATCAATCGTTTCTTTGCACTGTGAGCTTGTAGGCAGATCGGGAACAAATTCGTCACTGGATCGAGGCCGTCACAAACTCCACCTTGACCACCATCCTCTCCACTACCCGGTGCAATAGGATCAACAACGAAACCGTTCTCAGTGTCATCAAGGTCATAATCACCGCCATCTTTCAAGGTGATGTCTACTGTTTTGGCATCTATCTGCGTCCAATAACCATCTGGATCAGTGTTTACAGTTGGCAATAATGTGAAGACCGCAGCCTCCACCTTGTGAAGTTCCAAGGGATTGGGTAAATTGGCGGAGAAGGTCAGCCTCACTGTGACAAAGCCACCAGGAACGACTGTTGTGGTGTAATTAACCATCCCGAATGGGAAGCTAATCCCGTTTGGGCCAGTGATGACTGGGTCAGTGCTGACATCTAAAAGCATTTCACCGGCTGCCGTTACTATCGTGACACTATCGCCACTTTCGAGCGGCAATTCACTGACAATTCTTGCATCATTCGCTGCGTCTCCCGGTTCCAATGCGTCAATAATCCCATCGCCGTCAGTGTCCGTAGGATCGCTGACATCGTCGCCAACCTCTTCAACATCAGAAAAGCCGTCGCCGTCGGTATCCAGAACAAGAGGATTCAGTCCGATAGCAATCGCATCAGCGTCCGAAATGCCATCCCCATTGCTATCCAGTGGTAGAATCGCTAATCCTGTGCCGGATACATTTACCGTTACAGGGTTTTCATCGTCGTCATTGGAAAATATGTCAAAGCTGTCTTCGAACCCTCCTATGGATAGGGGTGAAAACCTGACTGTAAGACTGCAATCGGCACCCAGTGCCACGGACATACCTGAACAGCTATCGGTCGTTAAACTAAATGGAGTTGCCAGTGCAGAAATCGAACTGATATGTAGATTAGCCGTGCCGTCGTTGGTAACAGTCACTGTCTGGACGGATTCGGTCATCTCTGTGATCTCGCCAAACGGTACCAGAAGATCTGTTTCCGGGGCCACGGAATCGGTCACCGTAATTTCAGGCGCGGCGGCGCTGATACCCATTCCAGAGACATCAATAGTTACCGGGTTTTCATCGGCATCGTTCGAAGGTATGTCAAAGCTGTCATTAGCCGCTCCTGTAGTGAGAGGTGCAAATCTGACTGTCATACTGCAATTGGCAGCCGGTGCTACCGATTGATTTGAACAGGTTTCACTCACGATGCTGAACGGGGCTGCCAGTGGATTGCTGATGGCGACAGGGCCAATCAGAAGGTCCTGACCTCCGTCATTGGTAACTGTCACCATCTTATCGGATGTGGTCATTTCGGTGACACTTCCAAACGGCACCTGAAGATCTAATTCCGGGGCCACGGAATCGGTCACTGTAATTTCAGGTGCTGGTGGTACGGAACCAAGACCTGTACGAAACCAGAAGTCAAGGCTAGACATGAAACCATCGCGGTAAGCTTTACCGCCTGTATAACTGTCTACGGTATCGTCTCCCGCATAAAATAAACCAAATGCTAAGCCCTCTACCCGTTCAACCTGGATAAATAGCTCGTTGTAAGCGCTAATATCGATCGGGGCGAATTCAAAATGGCGTAACTCGATTACAGTATCCGTCATAATTATTGGATTACTCGAGCCTAGTATCGAGCCCGTTGGAGTAGCCCGAATTACAACACGTACTGTAGTTGGAGGGTTCTGCGAGTTCACCTTTAACTCAACATGATCCATAAAATTGAACGTCGGACTGAATGACTGGCCAATCGTGTTGTTAAAGCCGGTAGACCCATTTCCCGGTAAGTCATCGCTCTGTTGATCAACCGTGAAATCTGAAGCATATGAAGTAACTGAAAAAATAAGGGATAATACGCACAGACTACTCAATAGGTATGATTTCTTCATGGTGATTTCTCCGAAAATCTATTGTTAGTTTTGCCGGCCTTATCGTCGGCTCTTTTCTAATTCTTATTGCGAGACACACGACTGTGCAAATTTTGAGCCGATATTCTTTTTTAGCTACTTATCACTATGTTAGAAATTTACTGTACTTGACAAAATTAGATTGTGTAAAGTTTTTCGACACAAAGGTACGCTATTAGGAGTTAAAAGCAGTGATTGACATAAACGATGTACTGTTTCATTTCCGGCTGCCATAGTGGGCCCTCTTTGTCTCAAATACGACCCAATTTCGGACATTAATTTTGAGATAATTTGCATTAATTGATCTTTTCCATCTCACTTCTTAGCACCGACATCGGATACCCATTGCCGTAACCTTGGCCTACCGTTTGTAAGCTCCATCCACCTAGCTGACCAATAAGATCCACAGGTTTGTCACTCGCCTCATTTCTACCCATCTCATTTTAAAAACGCGGTGCTATACACAGTACGGCAAGGACAGGGGCAGTTACCTTCATTCAACGATTCGGCTTAGCACTGAACTTGAATGTGCATTTTCACATGTTATTTCTAGACGGTATTTACATCGATGGTTTCAACAAAGAAAGCAGATATTTAAACGGGTAAAAGCGCCAACAGCAATAGAGTTGAACGCTTTGGTGCATAAGCTTAGTAAACGCGTAGCGCGGTTTTCAGCATTAACTAGCAAGTCTTTGTGAACAGGAAGCACCCATCTTAAAATGTCCGCTGTAGATCCAAATCGACTAGAAATCACTTCAAATATTAGCGAAACCTAACTTCTGGTTTGTGGTAAAGGGGGATCTCTTAATTTACTTTTATCTTTCAAGAAACAAGGTTGTACAGTTTTACTGCTTAAGCGGGGAGAGTTGATATTAAGTAGAAAGTTTTATTTAATAGTGGCTATGAGTAAGGGCTTAAGCCGCTATTAAATAAGACTCTCGTCTTAGGTTTTTAGTTTTACGCTGATACGAACCTTTGCCTTTTTTAGCTTTCACCACCTGCATCTTATACAGCTTTGATGTAACTAGCGCCGCTAAAAAATTATCTTTAATTTTACCTCGACCTACATCTGTTTCACTCATACCAGCTTTCGCCAATGGTTTTTTCTGCTTACTCATAATTTTTCCTTTAAAGTTATTTATTCATTACGCTAAAACAACGTCTGTTTATTATACAACTTAATGCATAGACAAAACTATACGCTTATTTAAGATAAATAGTCGGAGGCACTTATTTTATATAGTTTAAATTTAGCCATATATTTCTAATGAGTCATTTATGTCACCTATTCCATTAAAGTTAGCTTAAATAGAAGCTCCCTTCTATCGTTATATAGAAAGATCTACAAAATATCATAATCATTAACTTTTTTGTTATAGCAGAGATTAACAATGCTATACAGAAACACCAATTTACTCACAACTGAAATTGTATACTGAACTCAAGTAAATTAACTATCATTTCGTTATGAGATTAAACAATTATGAGCAAAGTATTAAGCGTTGGCATTGCTGGATTTGGCACCATAGGTAAAGTAATTGGCAAAGCCTTAGATGATGGTATTTCAGGTTTAAACCTTGTTGCTGTAACTTCTGGCAGTGTAGAGAAAGCCAAGAAAAACATGAGTAGTTTTACTAACCCTGTTCCAGTTATGGACGCAGATGAACTAATAAACAATGCTGACATTATTGTTGAATGTGCGCCCACTTCAGCTTTTATGTCGGTAGCAGAGGCATGCTTACAACAAGGAAAAATCTTAGTTACCGTAAGCGGCGCAGCTATTTTACAAAACCCTGACATTGTTGAAACAGCAAAAAAACATGGCGGTCAAATTGTTTTGGCCACTGGTGCTTTGCTTGGTTTAGATGCCGTAAGAGCCGCAGCAAAAGGCAGTATTTACTCGGTAAAAATGGTTACCCGCAAACCGCCAACATCACTTACTAAAGCAAAATATGTTATTGAAAATGACATTGACTTAAGCAATTTACGTGAACCTTTATGTTTATTCAAAGGCAGCGCTAGAGAAGGTGCTGAGCAATTTCCATCAAACGTAAACGTAGCAGCCGCATTAGGCTTAGCAGGAATTGGCGCAGATGAAACCCAGTTAGAAATTTGGGCTGACCCAACAAAAGAGCGCAATACACACAACATAAAAGTAGATGCTTGCAGTGCCAGTTTTGAGCTCACTATTGAGAATGTACCCACCATAGAAAATCCAGGTACAGGACGAATTACCGCACTGAGTGTTTTGGCTGCCCTAGAATCACTTTCAGCTCCGCTGCGCGTAGGCAGCTAGCGCTTATCTGAAACAACGAACTACAACATATATTTAAACTTTAGGAGAACAACATGTCTAACGAAACTAATACCGTGACTAGTACAGACGCAAACATAGAAAACAAGGCGAAAAAGCCAAGTAAACCGATCCAGTTAAGTCATTTAGCGATGGCGTCTGAAGATCCAGATAAAAGCCGAGAGTTTTTCGAAAATGTATTAGGTTGGTCTGTTGCTGGTGTTGTCGCTAGTCGAAATGCTAACGGTTTCTACATGACAGATGGCCGTGTTAATCTTGCCATTTTAAAGTTTAGAAACGGCCCCGCTGCTGGTAAAGAATTTCCTCAAGGTTATGTCGGTTTACACCATGTTGGTTTCCAATGTGATGACATTGAAGAAATGGTGAACAGTTTTAAAGAAAATGGTTACCAACCACGTCATGATGTTAACCTTGCGCAAGGCTTAGGTAAAAATCCAGCCAAAGATAATGCAGAATTTAAAATGGAAGGCCCAGAAAATATCATGGTTGATATTTCAGAGCGCGGCTGGGTAGGCACAAAAACCTACAAGCAACTGTAACGTAATTTAACATGACAACATAAACCTAATAATATGATGATATCTACTGAATTAACACTTTTTGTCATCACCACATTAACGTCCACCCTAGCAGGAATTACTGCTATGGGTGGCGGTATTATCTTAGTATTAACACTACCCTACTTCCTACCAGCAGTTGCAGTTATTCCAGTGCATGGTGCTACCCAGTTCGCCAGTAATTTTTCACGTCTTTTACTCTCATTTCCAGACGTTGTTTGGCGTTATGTTATTCAGTTTTTTATCGGCGCAATCATTGGAAGTTTACTGGTTAGCTCCTTCTTAATACAACTTAGCAGTGAAGCCATGCCGTTGTATATTGCTTGCTATTTACTGTTATCACTTTGGTTCAAACCCTTCAATAAACTATTTAGCAAGATAGAAAACTTCTACGTATTAGGTGTGTTACAAACGGGGTTAGGGCTGATTGTCGGTGCACCAGGTCCTATGACTGTTATCCTGCTATATAAACGACTTAGCATTGGTGACATTGATAATAAGAATCAAGTTATTGCTACTGCTTCTTTACTGATGGGAATTACCAACCTCAATAAAGTATTGGTGTTTGCTGTGATTGGTTTTCACTACATTGAATACTTTTCGGTGTTAGTGGCAACTATTGCTGGCGCCATATTGGGCTCAATTATTGGCACAACAATCAGAAAACGCATACCGAACAATCACTTTATGCCAATGATGAAAATCCTTATCACCTTGATAGCTACGCACACTTTAATCAGTCAGCTATTTTTCTAATTAATAATATCAACAGTTTAGGAGTTATATTTTTATGACGACAGTTATTTTCAAACAAAAAAATGGTGATGAAATATCAGTAGAAGCTGAGAACGGCCTGAGCTTAATGGTCGCCGCCGTTGAGAACAACATCGCTGGCATCAAAGCTGTTTGTAATGGTTGTTGTAACTGCGGCACGTGTCATGTAGCGATAGAGCCAAGTTTTTTAGATATCACCTCGCCAATGTATAGTGGCGAACAACAAGTTTTGACTAAGTTAAAAAATAGCCAAGTAGACTCACGCTTAGCTTGCCAAGTCATTATAGATGAAAAGCTTAAAGGCATGAAAGTTATCGTAAAATAAACCGATAAACCAATCATAACACAAAAGTTATAACTAGCAACCCAAGCATAATAACTACTATATAATAAACTTGATCTAGATCAAACTTTTTAACCTCAAGGATCTTTATAGTAATAATTAATCCTAAACGGATTAATTAACTAATGAGGAAAAAGATATGCCAATGCCTAAAGCGCTAAATTTACACAAATGGATCGACGATAATCAACATATGCTTAAACGTCCCCCTGTTAATAATGAACTAATCTGGAAAGATGCGGACATGATGGTAATGATGGTTGGAGGCCCAAATGTTCGAAACGATTATCATTGTAACCCTGTGGAAGAATTCTTCTACCAGTTAAAAGGTGACTGCTTTTTGAATTCTTTTGACGATAATGGTCAACCTTGTGAAATTCACATTAAAGAAGGTGAAGTTCTGATGTTACCCGCTGGTACACTACATTCTCCACAACGCCCTGATCCAGATAGCATCGGCTTAGTCGTAGAACCCGCACGTCCTGAAGGTGATTTAGACCGATTACAATGGCATTGTCCTGAATGTCACAACGTAGTTCATCATATTGAAGCTAAAATATTATCCATTGTTGAAGATTTACCCGCTGCTTATGAATCGTTTCATAACGACATGGACGCACGTACTTGCAAAAAGTGTGGCACAATACACCCAGGTAAAGAAAAGTTAGTTAAATAATATCAACAGTAATAGATTCAAGTCGATGCTGAATTGACTTGAATTTTTGTTATTCTACAGCTTGATTTTAGAAAGCAAAATTCATAGTACAATTAGTAAAATATGATCAATAAAAAGTACAGACAAGTAGTTTATTCCTTTGTTATGTCATTTTTAATGTCAGGCATAATGTCGTTGGTAGTAAGCTTGTTTAATATGGGTTTTGTTAATAATATTTTATTAATATGGCTACAAGCATGGAGTTTTAGTTTTTTGATAGCATTTCCTACCGTTTTTTTTGTTTCGCCTATCGTCGCACGAATAGTAAACAAACTCATAAGAGATAGTTAGCTAGTGTTGTTTAAGGCTAATATCAAGAAAAAACAACTACTCAACACTGCTTATATCCTTGTTGGCGCTATTTGCATGTCACTTGCCATCGCAGGTTTCTTTGCCAAAAATCAAATTGCAGCTGGTGGTCCTCCTGGTATTGCCATTATTATTAACCACCTAACAGGGACAAGTTTAGGGCTGTTATTATTCCTTATAAATTTCCCATTAATGTTACTCGGCTATAAACAATATGGTAAAAGTTTTACTTTAAAAACACTTGTCATTGTTTTTATTACCTCCTTGTTCACTGATATTTGGTTTTGGCTACTCAGTGATTATATTATCTCAAGCGATACCATGATCAATACTTTATTTGGTGGCATGCTCTTAGGCGCAGGAATTGGCTTAATGTTCAAAAGTGGTGGGGCTTCAGGAGGATGGAGTGTACTTGCTCGACTTATTGCTGAAAAAATAAGAATGAAGGTGGGTAAAATCACTATCGCGCTAGATAGTATCGTACTAATACTTTTTGTCGTGGTTTTTGGACAAATTGAAACATTTCTTTATGGTGTTATCGGTATTTTTGTTGCAGGGAAAATGATTGACTTAGTCATCGTTGGTAGCACAAACATTAAAACTGTTCATATATCTTGTGATAACGCGGATATTATTGTGCCCTTTCTTTCTCAAACACTTTGTTCACCGGGCTCTATTATCCAATGTCGAAAAATGATTAATAATGAGCAAAAAGATTTGATATTATTGTCGGTTAAGCAAGATGAAGTTACCGCTTTGTGTAAAATAATTAAAGCGCAAGATCCAAAAGCTTATATGATTATTTCTGAAGCAACAGAAATTTTTGGTTTAGATTAAAGACGATAATATGAGGCTAGAAACTGAGCTTAACCATGGCACTAACAGTATGCTCATCATCAATGTTTGCTAAACCGTATTTATTACGCCAATAAGAATATTCAATACCAACAAATAATAGCTTAGGTTGGTTGAATATTTCACCGAAATCGAGCAGAACTTGCGGACTAAAATGAAAGCTGCTTTTATGATCGCTTGCTGCTGATGACCAATCTATAAAACCGTTTGTTTTAAATGAAAGCTCGGCAATAGTAAATGATTTAGCAAAAGAGACAGTCAGTTGATAATCATTGGCTTGCTTTTCATTATTGGCGTAATAAATATTGGTATTCAAGTAACTAAAAAAAACACTATGCCAAGCAATTCCTAGCCCTAATAAGCTGTTGGTATTCGTGGTGCTAAAGTCGTTGCTGCTTTGTTTGTTGATGTTACCTTTAACCTTTGCGCTTTGGACATTTAAGTAAGAATACTCAATAGTACCAGCAATAAAATATTCTTTTACATAGCTACCTTGTGCAAAGGTAAGACTTTTTGACTGTTCAAAAAGGAAGGGAAGACTCAACCTAGCCGATGCTTCAAGGTAGTTTTTTTGTTTTCTAGGTGAATATTCATCTGCAGCGGCAACCAACCTATCAAAAAAGACAAAGCTGTCTCCCCAAGTATATTTGCCACTATATTCCAGTGTTATTACATCAATATCTTCATTACTGAGTAATTGAAATTCATTAATGTTTTTTAAATAACTAATACTATAAAAATGTTTGTTACTAACTTGCTTGGCAGGTGTATTTATTGACTGTAAATTGGCATCATTAAGCTCGTCAGCCATGCAAGGCATGGCTGACAATAAACAAATAGCGGTGATGGTATTGGTAGTTCTAAAAGTTACGCTCATGGGAAAATAACGTACTAAGCGAAGTTCATGCAAAACACTTTAGTTTGCGACATTTCTCTAATGGCAAACTTAACCCCTTCTCGCCCCATACTTCCGCGTTTTGCGCCGCCAAAAGGCATGGCATCTAAGCGATAATCACTAGAGTCATTGACCATAACACCCGCTACTTCAAGCTCACGAGAAACTTTCATGGCAGTGTTAATATTAGTCGTAAATACAGCACCATGAATTGAGTAGTCTGCGCTATTGGCAAGTTTTATCGTTTCATCTAAATTGCTAAATTTAAATAAACTCACCACTGGACCAAAGGCTTCTTGGCAGACCAATTTATCTCCAGCATCAACATTATCTAACGCTGTTGGATAATAACAAGCACCATCGCGTTTACCACCTACCAATAAATTGGCACCATTATCTATGGCTTGTTCAACCCATGACTCTATGCGCTGTGCTTCTTTTTCATTGATCATAGGGCCAACATCGGTAGCTTCAATAAATTGACTACCCACTTTTAATTTACGAGTTTGCTTAACAAATTCTGCTTTAAATGCTTGATAGATATTTTCATGTATATAGATACGCTGCACGCCAATACAGTTTTGTCCAACCGCCCAGTATGAGCCAGAAACACAAGCTTCAACAGCGTTTTTAATTTGGCAATCGTCCATAACAATTACAGGAGAGTTTGCTCCTAATTCCATGGCTAGTTTTTTAATACCTGCATTTTTAGCAATCACTTCACCTGAAGCTTCACCGCCAGTATAAGTCACCATAGCTACATCTTTACTTGAGACTAAGGTTTGCGCAAAATCACGAGCATAACCCGTTAAAACATTAACTTGCCCTGTCGGCAAACCACTTTCAACCAACACTTCCACAAGTTTAAGCGCTGATAATGGCGCTTGCTGTGATGGTTTTAATATCACAGCATTGCCCGCGGCTAAGGCTGGCCCCAACTTATGAGCGGCTAAATTAAGTGGATCATTAAAAGGAGTTATAGCAACAATAACCCCGAGTGGTACATGTTCGTAATAACCAAGTCGGTTTTCACCACCGGCAAAGCTGTCAAACTTAATTGTTTCACCCGTTAGGCGCGTTGCTTCTTGTGCCGATAATAGTAAAGTATTTACACAGCGAGTTACTTCTTTGCGGGCAGCAACAATAGGCTTGCCAGTTTCAGCGGCAATTGTTTGGGCAAATTCTTCTAAACGTGCAGTAATTAAGTTTGCCGCCCCCTCAAGAACCGCCGCCCGTTCACAACTGGGTTGATGTTTATTTTGTTCAAAAGCGGCTTTTGCACTTTCAATGGCTTTTAGCGCTAATTCATCATCAGCACAGGCTACTTGAGCAATTTGGCTGTTATCAAATGGATTAAAAATTTTCATGCTGTTTTTTGCTGCAAACCATTCGCCGTTTATTAAAATAGTGGCTGTTGATTCGGCCGTTGATTCAGTGATTTTTTTCGCTAACGCGGACATAATAATCCCCTAACGCATTAGTTAGCTAATACGTTTTTAAATGTGTTTAGATTTATTTGATTAGTGGTTTTCTTGCAGCTAGATGGCTCAATATTGAGGCGGAAGCACGGAGCTTATGACCATAAGTGAGTACTTCCAACAAAAATATTGAATCAACTAGCAATAAGAAAGCGACTAAGCTGGTTTGTCTTTACGAAGAACAAGATCATCGTATTCACGTGAATTGAGTATTGCTTCAACAATTACCGGCCCTTCTTTAGCAAAAGCATCATCTAAGGCACCATTGAATTCAGTGCTATCAAAAGCTTTTATTACCGGAACACCGAAAATATTGTCGCCACCAATAGTACCGCGCTCTCTAATAGGGGTGCCGTAAATAGGATTAGATTTCTTCTCTTGTTTGATTCGAATGAGTGCTAAATCATTATCAGTAAATAATACAAAAACTATTTTAAGATTTTCTCTTACCGCAACAGCAAGTTCACCTGCGGTCATTAAGAAACCACCGTCACCAATTACAGAGCAAACTGGCGTAGTAGGATTACATAGTTTTGCCGTGATGGCTGATGGAATAGCAAAACCCATAGCAGACCAGCCATTGGTCATTATTTGTAAACCCGGTTTTGGTGTTGGCCATTTTTGGCCTATAAGGTGAATATGGGCACCAACATCACAGGTCATGATGCCATCTTGTGGCAACTTCTCTCGTAATATATCAAGCGCAGCACAGGGGCCAAAGGCCCCTCTTTTCGATGACATGCGAGCATACATATCTGATTTACGAATGGCTAAAGCAGCAAGATCCCACTCTTTTTCTTTATCATCAACTAATGCGGTGAGTGCCTCAACAGAAGTTTTAATATCACCAATAACATCACAGGCTAAGGTGTAGTTGTTTTCATCTAAGTCAGTTTCAACAATATCTATACTAACTAAAGGTGCTTTATTTGGTATCCAATCTTCATAGTTAAATTCTATTTCATCATAACCAATGCTTAATACTAAGTCGGCTTGTTGGTGAGTTTGGCCAACAACATCACTTAGCGCATGAAATAATACCCCAGCATAGCAAGGATGATTTTCTGGTAGCATACCTTTAGCCATAGGATTAAGAACCACTGGTACTTTACAACGTTCGGCTAAGGCAATTATTTGATCTTGAACATTACTCGTTACTGCGCGCATCCCTAAAGCAATTACTGGCTTTTTGGCTTGGTTAAATAAGCTTGCCATTTTATCAAGTAGTTTTTGATCTGCTGGCTCATTAATTTTAACCATCAGTGGCATTTTTAACGCATCACTTGTGTTGTCACTTTCAATCAATTCTGAGCCCATACCAGCAGGTAAGCCTACATGTACAGGACCAGGAACACCTGACGTTGCAATATGAGCAGCATCAAATAGAATTTCACGGACTTTATCCGCTTCTAAACGTGTCGTTTTTTTAGTGATTGGCGCAAACAAGGCTTGATGATCGATATTCATTTGCACAATGCGATCACGTTTATTTTCAGCCATTTCATCAGTTAAGGCAATCAGCGGAGAGCGATCTAAATAAGCACTACCCACCCCTGTTGCTAAGTTTGTTGCACCTGGACCAAATGTTCCAAAACAAACTCCTGGTACACCTGTAATTCGACCGCAAACATCAGCCATAAAGCCTGCACCACCTTCATGAGTGGCTAAAACAAAATCAATGCCATCAGTAGTGCGCATTGCTTCCATATAATCTACCCAGCCACCACTTGGCACGCCAAACACATGCTTGACGCCGAGTTCTTTTAAGGTATTTATTACTTGTTGTGCTACAGTTATTTTGCTCATGTTAACTCTCATATCTCAATGTATTAGGCTAAATTTCAACTTGGCTTTAGCTAATTAAATTAGGCTTTAACATAGCCAGAAGAATTGCTCAGTGCTTTATCTGATAGCGGCTCTAAGCCTGCCATTTGAAAAAAGCTTAATAAACTATCGTTAAATTCAATAGGTTTTTCGAAAAAAGAAGAATGTCCACAGTTATCAAATTCAACAATAAATGAACCAACAACTTGTTCTTGCACTAATCGTATTGCTTCAATGGGAAACAATATATCGTCTTGACCAGCTAAAAACATTATTGGTGCGCCAATAGTAGCAAGTTGCTCTGGCGGTATTTTTTCACTGGCATATTGACCAACCAAGTTACTTCTATCAGTGTTGTTAAAACTATTTAACTGTTGATATAAAAACGCTTCTTCAGGGTTTTCATCATAGTAGCTTTTTCCTAACACTCGTTCTAATTGTGACAAATTAGCGGTTGCCTCACGGGCAGCACTCATCAATTTCTCAACATCATCACTTTCCAATACAGCATGCAAAGAATCTGCGATAACCAGTCCGGCAACACGTTCAGGATATTGATTAGCAAAGGTTATCATGGTGCCGCCGCCCATAGACTGACCAACAAGCGCAGCTTTACTTATACTTAAATGATCCAGTAATGCCAATAAGTCACTAACAAAACCACTACGGCCAAGTCCTTCTTTGTCGGTAGAGTTACCAAAGCCACGGTGGTCAAAAGTAATGACTTTATATGCTTTAGATAATACCGCAACTTGCTTATACCAAGAGGCATGATTACCACCAAGACCGTGGGCAAAGATTACAGGTTCGCCTTCACCATGTACTTCGTAATAAAAATCATTGTTATCAATCGTTAAAATTGTCATGGATTACTCTCTATTTTTTATCTGAATTTAAAATAGCACTGATACGTTCAGGTGGCTCAACTAAAAACTCTTTTAAATGCCACTGATCAAAGGTATCAAGATCTTTGCCATTCCACGTACTTGCTTGATAGGCCTTTTCTGCCGTGATTTGTAACATGTCAGAGTAAAATTCAACATTGTTACCATCAGGATCTTTAAAAACGATAAAAGTATTATCACCTGGGCCATGGCGGCCAACGCCTCTATCAATTTCAATACCACGTTCTTGTAACATATCCGCTATCTTCATGATTTCATCTATAGATTCAACGTGATAAGAAAAGTGTTCAATACGTGACTGCTCTGGATCTTGCTTACCTATTTGATGAGGGGGTAATTGCAATAGCGCTAAATCATGGTGATCTGTCGACGAACGTAAAAAAACCATCCTGTCATCAATCCAATCAGAAACAGTTAACCCAACCACTTCTTGATAAAATTTTAACGAGGCTTGCACATCATTAACCTTTAAGACCAAATGACCTAATTTTCTCGGGCTTGGAGTATACATAATTAATCCTTAGTTCTTGCGTTCTTTGATTATTCAGGACTTAAAGCGTTTCTGCTTTAATAGTGTTACGAATTGTGCCAATGCCCTCAGCCGAAGCTTCTAAAACATCACCATCTTTGAGAAATAAGCCAATACCCTTGCCTACGCCTGCAGGTGTACCTGTCATGATGACATCACCAGGCTGTAGAGTTAAAATGCTAGAAAGGTATTCAATTTGCTCAAAAGCATCCCAAATTAGCTCACTAGTATTACCGTTTTGCATTTGTTTACCGTTAAGGAATAAAGCCAATTTAACATTATGGGTATCTTCAATGCAGCTTTTGGGCACAAAGCTTGGCCCCATAGGGCAGAAGGTATCCCAACTTTTTCCGCGAAACCAATCATGTTTAAAAGGGTAATCTGTACGATGATTTAAGTCGCGAGCAGAAATATCATTAACGACGGTATATCCAGCAATATAATCAAGTGCATCTTCCTTTTTAACTCGGCGGGCTTTTTTACCAATAACCACACCTAGTTCTACTTCCCAATCAAGCTTTTGCGTTTCAGGCGGCAAGATAACATCGGCATTTGTGCCGACAACGCTAGTGGTTGCTTTCATGAATACATACGGAGAGCTATCTGGCTTTGCCGCTAGAATAGTATTCATTTCTGCTGCATGCTCATGATAGTTAGAGGCACTGCCAAAGATAGTCGCTGGTTTAAATGGCGCTAAAATTTTGCAGGTTTCACTTATTGGTGAAATATCACCATGCTTGGCTAAGTTTTCTGCTTGAATAGCAAATGCTTCAATTTCTGTGGAAAAACATGTCCATTGGCTAATAGCTTCTGTGATGCTATAAACCCAAATTGGTTTTTCAACGCTATTTGAATTAGCAGCAGCGTAAGCGATTACTAGATCAAACAACTGTTCATTCAATTTAATTGCTGAGCGCTGAATGCCATTTTCTTCATAAGTTGCTAAGGCAAATTTCATCATTTTCAGTATTCTCCAAAATATCTTTGTTTGCGGCGTTTTAGTTTTATTGCCACAAATCTATAAATTCATCTTGGGTACAAATGTGCCTTGTTCTTGTATAACATTCGACTAAATTTTTAGCAGTTAGTTATAACCTTTTTAAGATACCAACCAAGTCAGGACATCAAAATAGGCTATAACTAGCTGTGCATAATTCACGACTAAATAGATATTGCGAAGTAAAAAAAAGCATGAACAATGTTCATGCTTTACAATTTGGCAAAACAGCCATAAGAAGGCTTTAAGAAAAACTAAACAAGGAATGTTCTAAATATCATTCTTGCGGCAACAATAAGTAAGAAACCACCAAAAAGCATACTTAGTTTTCGTTTATCAAGTTTATGGGCAATTTTAGCGCCTACAGGGGCAAACCATACGGTGATAGGAGATATCAAGGCAAAACCAATTAAGTTAACGTAACCAAAGCTACCAACAGGCAAACGGGGATCATCTAGTCCGGAAACAACATAACCCAATGCACCTGGAAAACTAATCAACAAACCGAATATTGCAGCGGTTCCTACAGCTTTGTGAATGGGTTGATTCATCAAGGTCAATACTGGCACACTTAGCGTGCCGCCACCAATACCCATCATGCTTGATAAACCACCAATAACAACAGGTGGAACTGGTGCAGCAATCCCCCTAGGAACATCTTGCGAAATATTAACATCGTCCATAGGTAGTAACATTTTGAAGGCAACAATTAAGGCCACTATGCCAAATATACCTGACAGCACTTGACTGTCGACATATGAGGCAGCAAAACTACCAATGAGTGAGCCAACAAATACGGCTGGTCCCCAAACTTTCACCAGAGAAAAATCGACAGAGCCTTTGGCATGATGTGCACGTGAGGAAGAAATTGAGGTTAAAATAATGCAAGCAAGTGACGTTGCGACCGCGATATGCATTCTAATTTCGCTATCAACGCCGTAAAAACCTAATGCTGTATCTAACACTGGTACGATAACAATACCGCCACCAACACCTAATAATCCAGCTAAAATACCAGCGACAATACCGGTTGCTATCATCATACCGACAAGGGGTAATATATCTATTATTGTTTCCATCAAACTAACGCCTCTTCATTTTTAATTAAATCTCAAAGATTGACATAAGTATACTTTGCATGTTGTCATAGTAACAATAGCATAATAACAAACTCAGTTATAATAATTTAGTTATAACTGTATTCTTGGAGATTATAATGAGTCAAACAACTTTTACACCTGAGCAACAGGTTGCCATTGAGCAAGCACAACAAAAAGCGATTACGCTAAGAGAAGACACGCCATTACTCAGTGAAGGAGCACTAGATCTTATTATCAGAGAGGCTCGTAGTCATAATGGTTGGTTAGACAAACCAGTAAGCGATGATGTTTTAATCCAGCTTTATAACATTATAAAAATGGGCTCTACCAGTATGAATACCTGCCCTGCCCGCTTTATTTTTGTTAAAACGGAAGAGGGAAAGTCTCGACTTAAAAAATGCTTAGCACCACTCAATGTTGATAAAGTTTTAAGTGCGCCTGTAACGGTAATAATTGGTCATGACATGGAGTTTTATCAGCACATGCCAAAACTGTTTGCCCATAACCCTAATGCACAAAAACTCTTTGAAAATAATGAGAAAATGGTCGAAAGTACCGCCTTTAGAAATGGCACATTACAAGGGGGCTACTTAATGATAGCGGCAAGAGCCATTGGTTTAGATATTGGGCCAATGTCTGGTTTTAATAATCAAGCTTGTGATGATGAGTTTTTTGCTGGTACAAAAATTAAAAGTAATTTTTTATGTAGTTTGGGCTATGGTGATACTCGCAAAATTTTCCAACGATTACCGCGTTTCGACTTTGAAGAAGTATGTCAATTGATATAATACTTTTAAGTGAATTGAATTATCTGCTATATTATTTTTATTAACTCTATTTCACTTTGTAATTAAGGAATGGCTCATGAATCCAAACATGTTAGAACGGCATTTGACCTCTCGTTTAAAGTTCAAATACCTTCAACTACTTGTTACAGTTGGCGAACAACGAAATATTTTTAAAGCTGCTCAAATCCATAATATGGCACAACCCGCAGCAACTAAAATTATTAGAGATATTGAGTCAGCACTTAATATTAACTTATTTGATCGCTCATCACGTGGCGTAACGCCAACCCTTTATGGTGATGTATTAATCAAACATGCAAAACTTATTTTGTCACAAGTAAAACATGCTAGTGAAGAGCTATCATCCCTACAAGGAGGTCTTTCAGGTCGTGTAACTGTGGGTAGTTTACTTGCCGCTAGTGCAACATTATTACCGAACGCAATTACACACTTGAAAAAAGATAGACCTAATGTCTCGGTATCACTTATGGAAGGAACTGGAGACAAGTTACTAAATTCATTAAAAATTGATGATTTAGACATTATGGTTGGTCGTATTCCTGAGGCACCAGATGAAGATGGTCTAGTTAATGAAGTATTGTATTACGAACCTGTGGTGATAGTAACCAGAGCTGATCACCCATTACAAAATAAAGGTCGTTTATCTCTAAAAGATTTAGTCAATGAAGACTGGATTTTACCTCCTCAAGAAACCATGCTGAGAAAAGAAATTGACTTAGCTTTTCATAAAGAAGGATTAGATGTACCAAGTAATCCGGTTGAATCAGTCTCTATTTTAACCAACAGAGCTTTATTGAAAAATTCTGATATGATCACAGCATTACCATTACAAGTGGTATTAACCTATGAAGAAATAGGCCTATTAAAGCGCTTAGATATTCCGCTAATAATAGAACCAGGCCCCATTGGAGTGACTTTACGAGCAAAACGAGAGTTACCGCCAGCTGCACATTATTTATTAGAAGCTTTACGTGAAGAAGCCGCTGAGTTAACCAAAAAATATAAGGATCTCTTTTAAGGCTTTAGCTTTAATGTTTCAACGCTTCACCGTTTTACATTTATTAGAACAATCATGGGTATCAATTGATACCCATAGATTACAACGCTAATCGCAAATCTTAATTATCAACCTTAGCTATCCTCGCGGTAAAACATAAACTCAATTTCGACACTGGCACCCAAAGGCAATGCGCTCACACCGGCAGCAGTTCTTGTTGGCGGTCTTTGTTTATCATCGAACACTCTTTCCCACGCCCTATTTATGGCAGAAAACTCATCAAAACAAGTGGTAAAAATAGTTGCGCTTATCAAATCATCAAGGGTTAACGAAAAATCAGCTAAAGCACCAATTAAATTTGCTAGGATTTTATCCGTTTCAACTTCGGCTCCTACCGATAACTCTCCAGTATCTTTGTCTAATGCCACCATGCCTGCTGTTTTGTAAAATGGGCCTGCCTTAATTAATGGTGTATAACGAAAACGCGGTTGTGGTAAATTACTTGATGACATTGCTTGGATCATAATTGTTCCTAAAATTTATTGAATTAATCAAATCTTAGTTTTATTAGACCAAGGTAAAAAATAAAAAGATAAAGGCTTTTCATATTACTTTTGCTATAACAAAGTGATGCGGCTAGCCAGTATTTGCTTAGTTACACTGAAACTAAGCCGTTTTTAGCTCTCAGACAATGCATCAAACTCTTTTCTTTTGCTTTCAAACCATGCGGTCATTGCATCAGGCTTTTGCATTAGCTGCTGCATTTCCTCCATAGCTTCAAGATGATCAACATCTTTCTTTTGAAACATTTCCATTCCATGTTGTTTACTCATTTCTGCTATTTCTTCAAATGATTCACCATGAAACTCTTTATCACAAGATCCACCCAATTGCCTACAATTCATAGTTTTCATATTTATCTCCGTTTTATATAAATGCTAAGACAAGTGACAGTCGAAATAAATAGCAACGTTAAAATGCCATTTATAACTTCCTCACTATCCTAATTAAGGGAGGAACCAGCTTGCTTTTTTCAACTATAGTCAATGTAGAATAAAAGATGAAATATTTTGCAGATATAGTCTGGGGTTATAATGTCAAAAGAAATTTTGGGTATAAACCTCTTAAATAGTTAACTCAATAATAGCAATGCACCCTCTGCTCTCGGTTCGGTTAGCTAACGTTAATTTGCCTCCATGCGCTTCTATTATTTGTCTACACAGTACTAGACCAATACCTGAACCTTGTGCTTTTGTGGTATAAAAAGGTACAAATAAATTGTCGGGGTTACTCACACCTGTGCCATCATCTTTAATGGCAAGCTTGAAAACCTTTCCTTGTTGTTGCCAACTAATAGTCACTTTACCTTCAGCACCTGAGTTCTTAATGGCTTCAGCAGCATTCTTAACTAAATTGATAAGCACTTGCTCAATTTGAACTGCATCTATAAGCAAACAAACATCAACACTTGTCTGTATTTCAATATGCTGAGATTGATATAAGCCAGAAATCTTGTTTACTAGGCTACTTATCGACGTTATTTGTTTCTTGGGCTCAGGTAAACTGGCTATCTGCTTATAGCTATTTACAAAATTGGCCAAATTATTGGTACGCTGGGCAACGACTGTTAAGCCCTCAATAAGGTAATCTTTATGCTCTGCAACCTCTTCTTGTCGTGTTAATAAACGCTTCAGACTTTGGCTTATAGAAGCAATAGGTGATAAGGAATTATTAATTTCATGGCTGATCACTCTAACGAGGGCCTGCCAAGCGTTACGCTCTTCACTACGTAGCATGGTACTGACATCAGTAATAAAGAGTAATTTTTGTTGCTTACCCTTATCACGATACTCCTCCACATGAACATTAAATTTACCTTGCTGACCAGCAAAGGTTAATGGCATCACTTGGCTTTGACCACTGACAATATTATCTACTTGCGCTAACTGTTTAAAAGAGTCATTGAAAGTAATATCACTCGACTCGTCAGATAACTGTAACAGAGCATTTGCAGCAGGATTCGTTAACACCATTTCACTATTTTCATTTAAAGCAATAATGGCAACATCTATGTGATTAATCACTGTTTTAAGCAATAATTGACTTTCTATAGATTCAATCCTCTGCTTATTGAGTCGTACAGCAAGGCTATTTATTGAGTCAACTAACTCATTTAATGCTTTATCTCCTTCGCTATGTCGAGATCGAAGGCTGTAGTCTCCTTGTACCATAGCATCAAGTAAGTTACTTAAGCTGCGAAATTGATATGAGGATTTTTGATGGATTTTATTATGGCAATAGGCTAAAACTAAACTCCCCAACAATGCAGTTAACAAGATTAAGTAGATTGAAATTTTTGCATAAATCATCACCCAAATAAGCAAGATAAAAATAGGTAAAGACGCAAATAAAGATAACTGTGTTAGCTGAGCTTCAAATGATTTTTTCTTATCACTATTGTTAATTACCTGTTCGCCTTGAGGCTTAGCTGTCTTGTTCAATACCCTGACCTATTAATTTTGGGAGTTTATATTTTATCTAAGCTCAAATTTTATCTAATCGGCGATAAAAAGCGCTGCGACTCATTCCTAAGGACTTTGCCGCCTTTAAAACATTACCATCAAAATGTGTTAAGCGCTGATCAATTATTGCAAGCTCAAGATCGGCCAAGCTAAGTAACTCTTTTGACTCAAATACATCATTTTGAACACCTAGACCTGTAGAACTTTCACTTTGCATTCGCCTATCAGGTAGTCCCAGATCATCCACGCATATTTCATTATCATTACAGAGAATTTGAGCCCTTTCAATTACATGGTTTAATTCCCTGATATTTCCAGGCCAGTCGTAAGCGCTCAGTGCTTTTTGTGCAGACTCGTTCAACGTTAATTTATTTTGACCATGTTTACTTGCTGATTGCGCTAAAAATGAATCCGCTAATAAAACTATATCTTCTTTTCTTGCTCTTAAGGGAGGTATTTCGATAGTGATAGTATTAATTCTATATAATAAGTCTTTACGAAACTCGCCTGCTGCTACGGCATCATTAAGGTTAGCATTGGTTGCGCATATCAGTCGAATATCAACTGATTGTGTTTTACTGGCTCCCACTTTTTCAAACTGGTGTTCTTCTAATACACGTAACAGTTTTCCTTGCTGTGAATACGGCGTATTAGCAATTTCATCTAAAAACAAGCTGCCACCATCAGCTAATTCAAATCGGCCAATGCGAGTTGATTTAGCATCGGTAAAAGCACCTTTGATATGACCAAACATTTCACTTTCAAATAGCGTTTCCGTTACCGCGCCCATATTCACAGATATTTGATTAGCTAAATGTCTTGTTGAACGTTGGTGAATATATCTAGCAAACATACTCTTGCCAGTACCATTTTCACCGGTTAGCAAAATATTGGCATTGCTTTGTGCTACTTGCTCTATTAAGGCTAATGTTTTTTTCATTGCTGGCGATTGGCCAATAATATCTCCTTGATATTCACTATCGAGGTGCTGTTGCAATAGCTGGTTTTGCTGCGTTAACTTCTGAGAATTTTTCTCACTTTTTGCCAGTTTTATTTGGTTGCTAATAATGGTTATAAGTCGATCAACATCCCAAGGTTTCTGAATAAAATCATTAGCCCCGTTTCGCATGGTATTAACGGCGACTTCAACTGTTGCCCAACCCGTCATCACCACTATAGGTAGCTCTTCATCAAGCTTTCTTATCGCATCAATTAACGCAAGACCTTCCTCACCTGAAGTAGTATCCAGAGAGTAATTTAAATCCATTAATACCAAATCAAAACTATTTTGCTTTATAGCAGCAAGTGCTGACTCAGGGGTTTGACATAAGTTAACCCCATACCCTTCTGGAACAAGAAGAATTTTAAGCGCCGAAAGTATGTCGATGTCATCATCAACCAATAAAATATTTTGCTTCATAGAACTTTATTCTGATTCGTCTTACTTTGTTTAAAAAATGACACTACTTAAGAGCAACTAATAATACGTTGCTCTTAAGTTATCTTTTACTCGTAATGTAATGCCTGACTCGGCTCTAATTGCAAAGTTCGACGAGTAGGTAAAAAGGTCGCAAACATCACTGTACTTGCTACTATAACAACCATGGATATAAATATCAGGATTAAGGCTGAATTATCTGTACCAAACATTTGTGCCATTGCAAAGCCCATAAATCCGCCCGCTAAAACACCTGGCAAGCCGCCCCATAGCAGTAACTTAACTCCCGCCCATAAGAACTCCAACGTTATCCGTCTTTCTGTTGCCCCTAACGCACGTTTAATGCCTATTTCTTGTATTCTTTGATTTATAGTATTAGACATTACACCATAAATACCGCTAGCAGCTAACACAACAGCAGCTAGAGCAAACAAGGCGGTTAAATTACTAATAAAGGTAACAGGTGCAGTAATACGTTCATTACTTGCTTGGTAGCTTTCAATGCGATAAGAAGCAAGCTCACTATCAATTCCTTGCAATGCTTTCCTTAAGCTTTTCGCTGCAAGATTAGCATTTGAAGTATAAGCCATAGCAATAGTAAGTTGCTGAGTAGGCAACTGAGTGAAAGGCCTAAATATCGAAGGAATACTCGCTGCATCACCATCTCGATTACCTTGAATTGTATGCTCTACTACACCTACAATTGTGAGCCACTGTAGTCGAGTTGATTTGCTATCAACAACTCTAATTTGTTTTCCTAAAGCACTCTCTTCTGGAAAATGTTGCTCGGCAAAGCTCTCTGTCACCAATACGGTGTTTTTATTTAAGCCATCATCACCATTATTAAAATAACGCCCTTGGCGTAGTTCTACTCCTAAGTCGGCTAATGCTGCTGGCATTATTGAAATATAGTTGGCTCTTGGGTAACTGGCATTATTACTTTTTCCATACTCTCGCCCTTGAATAGCAATATTCGGTTTAACACTGTAATGCCCGGGTAATGCACTGGCAATCATCACTTTATCAATACCAACACTATTTTCTAAACTCGCTTGTAAAGTTTTAGCAAATTGAACCATATCTTTGTGTGAGCTGTAGTCTTTTTCTGTTAATAAGACATTAGCTAGTAAAGTATTATCCGTTTCAGCCCCCATATCTTTATGGCTTTGTTCATAAGCTGATAACACCATAACTGCTGAAGCAATCAATACCGTCATTGAGATAAAGATTTCACTAACAACTAATATTTTATTAAGTCGACCAGCCTTTTTTCCTAAAGCACCTCTGGTTCCGTCACGTAACACAGCATTGAAATCACCGCCTGAGTTTCTCCAGGCTGGCACGAAGCCAGTAACTAAAATAGTCACTAACACCATCGCTATGAATAACTTTATCGTGTATGCATCAATACCAAAATCCCACCAAAAGGCTAAAGGATCAGCAAAGAAAGTAGCAACTATTGGTTGTGTTATTTCTAACCCCCAAGCCATTACCAAAAAGCCTATAAGTCCACCTAGAGTACAAATGATAATACTTTCCCATAACATTTGACTGATAAGTCTTGACCTTGGCGCACCTAAAGCAACACGAATGGCTGTTTCTTTACCTCGCTCAAGCGCCCGAGATAACAATAAATTACCAACATTAATGGAAGCCAATATCAAAATTAATACGGCAACTATATGCATGGTATAAATGACAGGCTGACCATCACCAGCACCAGCGCCTGGAATAGTTGTAATATAAGCGCCTATATCACTATTAGTTTCTGGGTATCGTTGTGCAAGGCGACTCATAATAACGCTCAACTCGGCATTAACATCATCTTCAGAAAAGCCTTCATTTAAATGTGCTAAGCCACGTATATCAACAGAATTACTGCGTGGTAGTTTTGTTGCATCAACCGCTAATGGCAGCCATATTTGCGCGCTATGGGGGAAAAGGTAACCTTGTGGCATAACACCAATAATACGGTGACTATCACCATTAATGCGGAGGGTCTGCTTAAGCACATTTTCATCCCCTGCAAACTGACTTTGCCATAGATCAAAACCGATAACTACCACAGGTTCAGCGCCAACACTGTCTTCTGCTGCAGTATAAGTACGCCCTAAGACCGCCTCAGTTCGGGTCAGTTGAAATATGTTCGCTTCGGCAAAAACGGCTGTATATCTTCTAGCACCATCTCGACTAGAAACAATGATATTCCTAGTTTCATAAGCACCAAATTCAGATAGACCTTGTACATTTTCTCTAATCTCAAGATAGTCATGAAGGTTTATTTTTCTTTCGCCTTTCTGTCCCTGATAAGAGGCATTAACTACCATTAATGAAGCACCGTCCTTGAAAGGCAAATCCTTATATAAAATAGTATTGAAAAATGAAAACATGTAAACACTTAAACCAATACCTGTTGCCATAACTAAAGTTGTTAGTGCGGTAAACGCCGGTTTTTTTGATAACAACCTAAGTGCGTATTTAAAGTCTTGCCATATCATAATGATTCCCCCTAAGCCGCTGCTATATCATTGGTGTTTTTTTGACTAGTGTGTTGATCTGCAACCACCTGACCATCCAAAATATCGATATTTCTGTCAGCTCTTTTAGCAGAGCGTGGATCATGAGTCACCATACAAATAGTTGCGCCTTCACTGTGTAATACATCCAACAACTGCATTACGGCTTCGGCATTTTTTGAATCTAGGTTACCTGTCGGCTCATCGGCTAGAATAATTGAAGGATTACCTACTATAGCCCGTGCCACAGCAATACGTTGTTGCTGACCACCTGAAAGTTGTGAAGGAAAGTGTTTTGCTCTATGTGACATATTCACCTTATCTAGGGCATCACTTACCATTTGCTTTCGCTGGGTTTTACTAAGATCGTTACGATAGGTTAATGGCAACTCAATATTCTCTTCAACATCTAAATCACTAATTAAATTAAATGATTGAAAAATAAAGCCGATTTCCATATTTCGAATACGTGCTCTTTCTTTCTTTGAAATATTAGAAACATTATGCTCTGCTAACTGATACAAGCCTTCACTGCTAGTATCTAGTAAACCCAATAGCGATAACAATGTTGATTTACCACAACCTGAAGGCCCTGATATAGAAACATACTCGCCTTTATTTATCGTTAAAGTTATATTACTCAGCGCGTGAGTTTCTACTTCATCAGTTAAAAAAACTTTTTTGATGTTCTCTAATTTAATTAATGTCTTAGTCATTATGTTTCCCTATTCTCTATTCTTAATCTTATACCAATTGAACTAATTAATTCATCTGGTAATGTGTTGTTCGCTAATATGTAAAAAACTGGAGTAGTTAATTAATTCTAATTTTTTCAAAGTTTTGCCAACTGCTAGGGTCGGAAATAATCACTCTATCTCCTCGCGATAAGCCTTCAATCACTTGAATTTGATTAACTGATCCCTTGCCTAATTTCACCTTAATTCGCTCAGCAAAATCACCCTCATCATTAAGCTTATAAAGCGTTGAATGTGACTGGCTCTGGGAAAAAATTGGCCTGCTAACAAATAACGTATCAGTGATGTCGGTAATTTTAATTTCGCCATCAACACTCAAGTCGGGTCTAGCGTCACTCGGCAATGCTTCGCTAAAACTAACATCTACTTGCACGCTGCCATTAACCACAGCAGGGTCTACTCGTGAAACTATGCCTTCAACCTTATTATTGCGCGTATCTATGGTGACTTTTTGCCCTATACTCACCTCTCCTATAAGTAACTCAGAAACTTGAAGCTCTGCAATTAAAGAGTCTTGTTGGGCTAATTTTGCTAAGTTGCTACCCATACTGATGCGTTGGCCAGGCTCAACAGCTACTTCTTGAACAACACTGTCTAAACTGGCATATACCATCAGGTTTTTAACTTGTTGCTCGGCACGCTCTAATGTTTTATACATTTTTTTCAAACGTGAGTTACGGGCATTATCTTGAGCAACAATATTTTCTGTCATGGTGTGCCAGATACTTTGCTGAATTTTCCAGCGTTCTTTAAACTGTTTGGTTTCAAGTAAGGTCTTTTCATAATCAATCTTAGAAACCGCTCCTGTTTTTTTAGCGATCAATTCGCTTTGCGCGTCAAGTTTTAACTTACTACTTTGGTAATTGAGTTTGGCATCAAGCATGTTTGCTTTTTGAAATAGTATTGCTGACTTTTGCTCTACTTGACTGGCTTTACTTTCAGCTATTTTTGCCTCCAGTTCCCATTTTGTTTCTTCAAGTAGCTGTTGCAATTGAGGGTTACTTAACTCAATGATTAATTCTCCTTTTTTAACCATTTTGCCTGGCTTTACCACCACCCGATCAACATGGGCGTCTACGCTGGCTGATAACCATTGAATTTTATCTGGAACCAATAAGCCAGAGCCACGAACTAACACAGAGAAATTCCCCTGCTGCACTTCTGCAGAAACCATTGTATCGCCATTAACAACATAATCTGCTTGTAATACTGAATAACTGTAATTCAAACCTGCAGCTACAATAATAATGATAAGAGCAAGCGGCCAAATACGCCCCAACAGAGATTTCTTTTGTTTTGTTACTGATATGTCCAAACTACCTACCCCAATAAAACATCTTACTGAGGCTTATTGCACGGCCTATACCAACAAAGCTAACAGGCTGATATAAAGGAATATTAATCAAATTATACGCTTAGGTGGTTAATGCAATGTTCCAATTATGGGAAAATGGGGATTTTGAACTTTCCCACTGTCGGGAAAGATGATACCAGCAGTACAAACACGACACACGGTATAACTAAAACATTATAACACCGACGTTAGTTATTATGTTTGGAGAATATCGAAATTGATCTAGATCAAAGTTTTTAAAGTCATTGTCTCGCATAGTTAATCCTATAAAAACACAGCTTAAATAAGTTTATTAAGCCAATACCATCCAGCAAGTTATCACAAAGGAAATACTATGAATAAGCCGCAACCATTAAAACTTGGTCATCTTGTATTAAGAGTTACAGACTTAGAAAAGTCGATTTCTTTTTATCAAGATATCGTTGGTCTGAGTGTTTCTGATCGAGTAGGTAAGCGCATGGCATTTATGCGCGCAGGAGCTGATCATCACGATCTTGCTTTAGTGCAAATGAGTGCTTCCGATATTGATAGCGCTAATTCACTATTTACGAATATGGAGCATTTTGCCTATCAAGTTATTGATTATGCTGCGATTGAAGCTGCCACTAAAATGCTGCAAGACAATAACATAGAGATAACCCGAGGCCCTGGCAAGCATGGCTCAGGTGAAAATTGCTTTATTGTATTCAAAGACCCTGATGGTAATAACATTGAATTTTACTCTGAAATGCGTCAAGTAACAGCCGACAATCCTTACACTCCCAAAGTTTGGCAAGATGATATTGATACATTTGATCAATGGCGTTGTGAGAAATTTGTCGTCGAACCGCCAGCACCAATTAAAGCAAAGTTGGCAGCAAAACTTGCTGAAAAGACTAATTGAATAATTAACTAATTCCCGAACTGAATACTCTACTTAATGCTTTTTAAATCCTTACAGGAGAATACTTATGACTAAACCTAAAATTCGCCACTTAGCACTTTCTGTTGACGATCCCTTTGCCACAGCAGAATTCTACATGAATGCCTTTGATATGCACAAAGTAGGTGAAACTGATTCACCACTTGCTCGTGGCGTTTATCTTTCTGATGGCTATATTTGTTTAGCGCTTTTAAATTTTAAAAATGATCGTTGGGCTGGTGCCAATGGCCAAGCTTATCGCGGCATTCACCATATGGGTTTTGATATTGACAACCTAGATGACATTGCTGAGTCAATATTAAACGCTGGTGGTAAAGACTTTGCAGGTCGCCCATCTGATAAAGAAGGTGATACTAGTACCGTTGTTTATGAGAAGAAATACTACGACAACAACGGCATTATGATTGATGTTTGTTCAAAAGGCTGGCCAACAGATCCTGAGAAAAAATAAGAAAATATTACTGAACTAAAGGCTGCCATTGAGCAGCCTTTAATTTTTACATGAACTGATTAACATGAACTGAATTAGCAGGGGTTTTATCTTACCAGTTTAAAAATAGAGTTTAGCCCGAACAGAAAACAGAAAACAGAAAACAGAAAACAAAGTGCGCATAAAAGACAATAATTTCAAATTATTTATCATATTTTATCAAATGAATTAATCGAATCATATTACTGAGTAGTATTAGTAACAAGCAAACAACAATTAATAAACCACCTAACACACTGATATATATATAATACCACTAAATTCCATGTTAGAAATCACTGAGACTTCTCAATAATATCTAAGTTCTTACAAAAGTTGTAAATTTGTGGTTTCTAATGCTTTGAAATTATGGGATATTAATGCACATCAAATGAACTTTATGGAGAGGACCCTACTGAGAAGTCTCCATAAAAGCTGTTAGGCTTTTCTATTATTAAGGTGTAAATGGTTAGTTTATGACGAATAAGAAGACTAAATTAGAAAAAGTAGGATTTGTATTAGTTTTACTAATAGTTTTGTTGCAAGGTTTTTATGGTAGTTTTGCTTTCATTGAACCAACCATGTTTTCCGTTGTAAGAGGCACTGAACTTTTTTCGGATATGGATGCTGATTGGGTGAAAATATATGGCTCACGTACTATTTTTATTACCTTAATTTTTGGTTATCTTTTATATACTCGAAATTATGGTGTATTAATGTGGGGCGCATTATTTGCGGTTGTTATGCCAATTACAGATGGATTACTTGCATATGAAGCTCAAGCACCATTTAAGGTTGTTGCTAAGCATGTTGCCACTATTGTGTACTTATTAATAATATTCTTTATCTTAAAAAAGGTTATTGCCAACAAAGCCTAAAAAGCGCTTTTTAGGCTTTTTAAATAGATATGTTCAAGGATAGAGTTTTATGATGAAAGAAATAGATAAATTAGCTTGGTTGTATATTAAGGATGGCAAGCTTCTTACTGCACGCTCGATGAACAAAGAATTGTTTTATATTCCTGGTGGTAAACGAGAAGAAGGAGAGTCAGATGAGCAGGCTCTTATTCGAGAAATAAAAGAAGAAATATCCGTAAATATCATACCTAGTTCAATTAAATATGCGGGAACTTTTTCAGCTCAAGCTGATGGTAAGTCTGATAACGTAATCGTTAAGCTGACTTGTTATTTTGCAGACTTTCAAGGTGAGCTAAGCCCAGATGCAGAAATCGAAGAAATTAGATTCGTCGGATTTCGAGAACAGTCGTTATGTTCAGCGGCATCAATTGTTGTTATGGATTGGTTAAAAGAAAAAAACGTTATACAGTAGTGTAATCAATGCCTAACAAGCTATTAAATAGAGGGAAGATCACAATAAACAGTTGGTTTTTGTTCCTTCGTCGCTTATTTTAGTCAACAATTTTTTGCCTCTTAATGAGGCTACATGGACTCCCCTTTGTCAAGCAATAGCCTCTCTTACAACAAGAAAATCTGACAGCAGCTCTACATTCGGCGTTTATTAGCTTTGCTACGCTATCGCCCTGATGATTTGCGCTTGAGCAATGCCTCATTCGTTAGACAGCCTTCTTATGGCTTCCCGATTAAACAGGCTTTCTTACTCTCGGTCTGACCGTGTTATCGTCAATTGCTATTACTGCGACTCGGTGGGGTTAACCGTTTGGTGAACCTCTTTACTACATTAAATCTTATTTTACATAATCTACCTGATATTCTTTTTCTGAGTGTAACAATGCCCAAATTAATCGAGCGTTCTTCGCAGCCAATGCCACCGTTGCACGCTTGAAGCCTCGTCGTTCAACAAGCTCTTTTACCCACAAGCTTGTTCTGTCGGTCTTGTTTTTACAGTTAGCAATGACGGCTCGTGCGCCATGAATAAGCGAAGTACGAATATGCTTTTCGCCTCGTTTACTAATTCTGCCTAATCGAGCAACACCACCTGTGGTGTATTGCCTTGGCACTAAACCAATCCAAGCAGCAAATGAACGACTCGTGTTAAAATGTTTAGCATCATTGACTGTAGCTACAACAGCGGTTGCAGTAATCTCACCAATACCTGGAATACTCATTAACCGTTTAGCGTTTTTCATTTGATTGGCTAACGCATAGAGCTTTCTGTCGTATTTAAGTATTTCTTCATTTAAAGTGCGGATGCTTTGCCAAACATCATGTAGTAACTCTCTAGCGAGCATGGGTAAACCGTTTTCTGCATCTTCTAAAATACCACCTATGGTATTTTGAGCAGGATAGCGACCTTTAGGCATGATTAACCCAAATTCAGCCAGTAGACCTCGGAGGCGATTTATACGCGCGGTTCTGTCTTTGATGAGACCTTGTCGAATACGATGTAAACACAGCACGGCTTGTTGTTCTTCACTTTTTATACTGACAAAACGTGTCTTAGGTCTGGTGGCTGCTTCGCAGATAGCTTCTGCGTCATTGGCATCATTCTTTTCATTTTGTCGGTAAGGAATAACAAACTTTGAAGCCATGATGCGAACATCATGACCGAGTTTAGTAAATTCTCTGGCCCAGTAGTGTGCACCTGAGCATGCTTCCATAGCAATAATACAAGGCGGTAACTTAGCGATTTCAGCTAAGAGATTGTTTCGTTTAACAGTTTTACGTAATTTACACTTGCTATGTTCATCAACACCATGAATACTAAAAACTAATTTGGCTAAATCGATGCCAACTGCTTTAATTGGATACATATGGACTCTCCTTTTATTGAATGTTTTAACACCTTTCAATATGGCACATAGATGCCGTTTGGTAAGGGGAGTCCATATCATTCGTTATGTGCTGATGAGAAAATTGATGAACCTGCTTTTTAAAATAACTATTGCTGTTTTGTTTATTGTTACTGCTTCTTATTATCTCTATTTCTATATTACTCCTAGTGTTACAGTAGTAAATAAATCTGAATACTCTATAACAGAGGTAAATGTTAAATTGCCCAAGAGTAATTTAAATTTTGGTTCAATCGAACTTGAGCAAGTAAATAGCGTTCACTATTCACTCTCCCAACAAGATGGTAGTTATAATTATTCATTTAAAATAGGCAATGAAGTAATAACAGGTACTTGCGGTTACTTAAGAAACAATGAATTTAATAAACGGTTTGTAATTACAGTAAGTAAAAGTAATATGGTAGGTTGTTCACAGTAGGCACATAACAAGCAAATTAATCAGGACAAAAAACAGTTGGTTTTGCTTCTGCGACGCTCATTTTAATCAACTATTTTTTGCCCATTTTTTGGGCGTTAGCTTTCTGAGTATGCAAATAACAAGGAGTTTATATCTTGAATAAATTACAAAAAATAGGGGGTGTTTCCGCTATTTCTGAAGCCATTATTTACGTATCTGCGTTTGTATTCTTTGGTGCGTTCTGGAACTTCCCTTCCGATGCTGATTCTGTACAAAAGTTTGCTTTTCTAGCTGAAAATCAGGTCATTCTGTCCATCGTAAATCTCATTATGTACGTACTCTTTGGGATTTTTTTGGCTATATTAGTACTGGCGATTAATGAGCGTTTGAAAAGCAATACCCCAACCCTTTCACAAATCGCCTCTATATTTGGTGTTGTTTGGGTGGGCTTAGTCATTGCTAGTGGAATGATTGCAAATATAGGTTTATCTGCTGTTTTGGAGCTATCAACTAAAGACCCAGAACAAGCTATGACAGTCTGGCGGGCTATTTACTCGGTAGTTGAAGGTTTAGGTGGTGGAAACGAAGTTGTTGGAGGGCTATGGGTTCTATTGTTAAGTTTTGCCGCTTTAAAGGGTGATGAGCTTTCTAAAAGACTTAACTACTTCGGGCTTTTCGTTGGCATTGTTGGCATTCTTACCGTTTATCCTGCTGAAGTGCTTACAGAAATTTTTGGTGTAAGCCAAATTGTATGGTTTTCTTGGTTGGGAGCAGCCATGCTCGCGAGTAGTAAAAGCTAACAAGCCAATAAAGCAGGAAAAAACAGTTGGCTTTTGCTCCTTCGTTGTTTATTTTAGCCAACAATTTTTTGCCTCTTAATGGGGTGTTAGAAGCCTTAGGCACTTATGAGTATTTCGTCAGCTATTGCAAGTTGGAATGGAAAGTCTGCTGATGATATAGCAGCTATATATAATCAATATTATAATAAAAGCGATTTTCACAGCTCTATTGTAAGCCTTATAAAAAATAAGTCTTATGAAACTGGTGCTTCTTGGTTGTTAAAACATGATTTTGAATTAGGTGGGCAACTTAATGCTAATGAAATTTCAATTGTCTATGGAGTGCTTAGTAAGCTAGAGTATTGGGAAGCAAAGTTGCATTTACTCCAATGTATCGAATATATGCCCATTTCCAAAACAGACGTTAAAAAAGTTGAGAACTTTCTTAGGTTAACATTAAGTGGTGAGAATAAGTTTGTAAGGACTTGGGCATATAATGGGTTTTATCTCCTAGCAAAGCAGTATATCGAATACCAAGAAGATGCTAATCAGTTTTTTGAAATGGCACTGAGAGATGAGGCTCCATCTGTGAAAGCTAGAATTCGAAATATTTTAAAAGTCGGCTTCTAACAAGCATTTAAACAGGGACAAAAAACAGTTGGCTGTTTTCGTTCCTCAACATTTTAGCCTACAATTTTTTGTCCATTAAATGGGCGTTAAGTTGTTTAATCACTGTTCATCGAAATAAAAAGGATTTGCACATGTCACTTCTCGATATTACTCATGCTGGAATGCAAGATATGGAAATATATGAAAAAAGGAGAATTATTACCTCTGCCATGGCTAAGGCAAAAATTATTGAAAATAAGTCTATATTACTTCTTATTATTTTCTTGTGTATTCTAGGTGTGATCACACCTTTGCTTATGTGGCTTAAAACTGGTTTTGTTTTAAGCGCATCAATTGTTTTTTTTGCAGTTATATTAATCGCACCATTCATCATAAATAAGGTAGCTAAACCGCTATATTTACCTTTTATCGCTGAGGTAGTTGAAGATCAAGATTCAATATTAGGTAGTGCAGAAGATCGAAAAGCCGAGAAAAAGAAAAGAAATTATATGCTAGTAACTTATACTATTATATTTCTAGTTTTTAATTTTTTAATGATTACCTCTACATAAACAGCAACTTAACAAGTTACTCAAACGGAGGCTAAACAGTTGGATAGCACTCGTTCCTTGTACATTTTAGCCAACTATTTTGTTGCCTCTTAACGAGGCGTTATATGTTCATGGAGGATTCAGCTGTGCTTTCAAATTTCGGTAAATGTAGTTGTGGAGAAACTAATGTCAAAATTAGTCTCCCTGAAACGCTAGATCAATATAGCCCTCGAGCATGCGACTGTGACTTTTGTGTTTCTAGAAGTATTTCCTATCTTTCGCATCCTGACGGAGAGCTAGAAATAGAAAGCATTGCGCCTCTAGAGGTACAGCGACAAGGTTCTAACCAAGCAAGCTTTATTACATGCAATAGTTGTAAGTCAGTAATTGCAGCTTCTTTGCAGTTAGAAAATAAACTTGTTGGTGCCATAAACTCAACTCTATTATCTGATTCTTCATTGCTTCAAAAGCCTACTATTGTCTCTCCCAAGCAATTGGGAGCAAAAGAAAAAGTAGAACGCTGGCAAACACTTTGGCTTAACATTAAGATAAACGGAAGTAGCCGCATATAACAAGAAAATTAACAGTTGGTTTTTGCTCTTTCGTCGCTTATTTTAACCAACTATTATATGCCTCTTAGAGAGGCTAGTATGGAGGTTCTGTCGCAGCATGAATGTATTTTTAATTATTTCAGGTACTTTAAGTGCCGTTGTCGCCATTTTGCATATTGGTTGTATTTATTTCGGCGCTCCTTGGTATCGCTTCTTTGGGGCAGGAGAGAAAATGGCTGTACTTGCTGAACGAGGTAGTATTCAACCTACATTAATTACAAGTGGTATTGTGCTTGTTCTCTCGATTTGGTCGCTTTACGCGTTTTCTGGTGCAGGTGTTATCTTTCGCTTACCTTTACTCCGTTTAGTCCTTATTCTAATCACTCTTATTTATTTAGTTCGTGGTATTGCTGGTTTCTTTTTAATTAGTTCTCCCATGGGGCGTTCCCCTGAGTTTTGGGTATGGAGTTCATTGATTTGTTTAAGTTTTGGTATTATTCACTTAATTGGTTTAAAACAGCAATGGGCAAACTTATGAGTAAAGTGTAACCTAACACTAATTAACAGGACTAAACAGTTGTCTTTTGCTCCTTCGTCGCTTATTTTAGCCAACAACTTTATTGCCTCTTAACGAGGCTACATGGACTCCCCTTTGTCAAGCAATAGCCTCTCTTACAACAAGAAAATCTGACAGCAGCTCTACATTCGGCGTTTATTAGCTTTGCTACGCTATCGCCCTGATGATTT
>Ga0209184_1000382_pt1 | contig 50510 bp, 43 predicted proteins | sample EN8Hudsemesocosm_2_FD_184627 | JGI IMG/M metagenome (GOLD analysis project Ga0209184, IMG submission 184627) | Methane-oxidizing microbial communities from mesocosms in the Hudson Canyon - EN8C Hudson Canyon (SPAdes) (version 2) | ecosystem: Environmental > Aquatic > Marine > Cold seeps | place... | reverse complement strand
GGCACCAGGGTGGCCAGATTTAGCTTTTTGCACAGCATCCATACTGAGTGCACGAATAGCATTAGCAAGTTCACGACGAGACGGCATTCATTTTCTCCAAAGAAGGTCTAAAAAGTGCTGCATTTTCCCCTATATCGAGGTTTTGAGCAAATAAAAATATACTAAAAAAGATTATATAGTTCTAAATTATGTAAAGACTAATGTTTGCTAGAAATTCCAAGCAATAAATCGACTAATTTTATTACCTTGGGCCATATTAACTACGAGCACTTCTCTGGCACCAATTTGTTTTAATATTTTTTGTATTTTTTGTACATTTTCTTTACTAGATATCAGTGAACTAAACCATGTAACCTGTCCACTAAACAGAACACTCTCTTCCGCCATTAGTGTCAGAAATTTAAGCTCACCGCCTTGGCACCATAGCTCAGCATTTTGACCACCAAAATTCCTTCCTTTTTCTTGATACGGTAACTCACGATAAGCGCGACCACCTCGCTTAGCTTGACTCTTTAACAAATTATTTTGCTTGCGCTTATTATTTGCTTGCGCTTGCTTCATGGATTCGTAAAAAGGAGGATTGCACATCGTGAGATCAAAATATTCATCCGGTTTGATAATATTTTTAAATATATGGTCAGCATTCTGCTGTTGCACAAGTTTGATATGTTTTTGTAAAGACGCATTACTTTGCACTATATTTTTAGCACAGTTGACTGAAACTAAATCTATATCCGAGCCCACAAATTGCCAACCATACGTCTGCGAACCTATAATAGGGTAAATACAATTCGCCCCACAACCGACATCCAATACTCGCACTTGCTTGCCACGTGGTACTTCACCATTATTGGTTGGCGGTAACAAATCAGCTAAGTGATGAATATAGTCGGCCCGCCCTGGAATTGGAGGACACAAATAACCTTCCGGAATTTGCCACAACTCAACATTATAATAATAGGCTAATAAAGCTTGATTCAGTGAGAGAACCGCTTTAGGGTCATTAAAATTGATTGTTTCTTCACCTTTTATATTATTCCTGATAAAAGGCAAAAGTGAAGGAGTGCGCTGACAAAGTACTGACATATCATATCGACCTTGATGCAGATTTCGAATATGAAGTTTTGAAACAAGTGTCTTTTCAGTTCTGTTTGTATTAGATCGAGTTTCGCGCTTTACATCGTTTTTTTTACTGACCATGATTCTACTCTTAGAAAAAATCGACCAGATAAACTGGCAGACCACATTCTGCCATATGCAACCTACCAAACAAGGAATTTATTTTAATACTTACAGTATAATTTCTTGATTTTCTTTTCGTAAACTTTCTCAGCTAAGGGTACAATAAGTTTAAAATGACGAGAAACGATTTCTCGAAAAACAATATAATCACACCAGGTTGACTTATCTTCTGGCATCCATTCACTTGCAGAACGACCATTTCGAACTTTCTTTTGTGCCGATGATACTGGTACTAAATTCATTGGATGATAAGCAAAGGCCATTCTCCGGTCTCTAGTCCAAAATGCACCACCATAATGGTGCGCCTCTTTTAAACTAATGCGCTGATCGACCGCTATATTTTTCATGCCATCTACCGGCTCCCCCGTGTAAGCATCGAGCCATTCCCCATCTCTGATCAATTTACAACCACTTTTATTATTAAAAAATCTAACATCAGAAAGACTGGTTTTCTCAAGCATATCAGTATACGCATTTTGACACGCCCACTGATCACCGCGCCTTGGCAACCATTCCCTAACTTCAAATGGTCGAATTTTAGCCGAGGCGGCACCTTTTCCTTTATGAAGACTAAAACAAGGCTCAGCATAACAACGGTATTCACCATCCACATACCCGCCACCTATGAAATCGAGTTCCTCAGGGGGAGTAAGTGCAAAAGCTAAATGACTCACCAACAAACTAAAAATAACGCTAAATAAATATTTGAACACTACAACGACTTTAAAACCCTTCATTTAAATGGACATCCATGTATACAAAAGCCATGTTTTACACAGGCAAAAACTAAATTAATCTAATTCGGGCAAACATATACTTTTATTTAACCATTGTTAAGTTATTTTAATAAGAGGTGTGACATACGTTTTGCTTCAACAATACAACTAGTAAAAATATCGCTTACTAGCAAATCTGACTACTTTTCACATGTATTGTATTGGATAATTAAAAAACGGTAGCTCAATTATTATGAGCACAAATAGTAGAGTAATGGATTATATGCGTTTTAAATTAGCACTCTTTCTTTTTTTTCTTTCTTTTAGCAGCACGTCAACAAGCATTGAACTTGAAAAAAAATTCGCATGTACCTGGGATCCTGTTGGTAATAACGGCCCTGTTATCGCATTTTTTTCTGACCTGATCCCAAAGGCTTTATCGTGGGGAGTCGATCTAAAATTTATTCCTTATGAAAATGAAAACTCCGCAGCTGCAGACCTAGCATCAGGAAAATGCGATATCGCCATTGTTACCGCAATTCTTTCGCGCGATTTCGTCCCCTTTGCCGGCACTCTAGATGCAATTGGAGGTATTACATCAGAAAAAAAATTAAAGAAAGCTATCGCAGCAATTTCATCCCCCAAAGCCAATAAAATAATGACTTCTGGTGATTATGAAATGATTGCCTCACTCCCTGTTGGGTCAATGTTTGCTTTCGTAAATGATCGTAGAATTAACGGCATCGATAAATTTATTGGAAAGAAAGTCGCTATATTAAATGGAGACATACAAACAAAAACCTTCGCTGAGCTTTCAAAAGCAATTCCTGTTGCCACCACGCTTTCAAATTTTCATCACTATTTTGAACAAGGTAAAGTTGATATCGTTTTAATGCCCGCATTAGCTTATAACACATTTGAGCTATATCAAGGCTTAGGTAAAGATGGCGGAATTTTAGATATCAGGCTTTTTTACGGGATGATCCAAGCAATCTCGAGAAAGTCCGAATTCCCAGATGATTTTGGTCAAAAAGTTCGGAAGTATATGGTTACTCGTCTTGGAAATATAATTAATTTAATCAAGACTGCTGAAAAAAAGATCCCACACAAGTACTGGATAAAAACCAGCCAAAAAACCAAAGACGAACTAGAACATCTCTATAAAGATATCCGCCTGACACTCAAAGCTCAAAACCTATTTAATCCTAAAGCTTTATCCTTGCTTTGGAAAATTCGCTGTCACTCATCCCCTCAACGCGAAGAGTGTATTCTGCCAAAAGAACAAATAAAATAGCGAGAAGGAGTTTTAAAAAACATTATTTATATTTATTTGTAATCAGACTGCATAGCCTTAACCCTGCCAATACAACAGCACCAGAAATAATACCAATCATTAAGTTTAGTATAGTAGTAAGGATAGTAGGGTAACTTTGCGCTGCCGCCACGGCGTCAACATAATGATGCAAAGGCCCAATACCATGAACAAGAATACCACCACCAACAAGGAACATAGCTGCCGTACCTATTATCGATAAGCCTTTCATCAATACAGGACAAAAAGCAATGATCAATCGTCCAAACATTTTTTTTACGTCTGCCATTAGTCCATTAGATTGCCCTGCTAATAAATACAACCCCATGTCGTCTAATTTAACTATAAATGCTACGGCGCCATATACACCAACAGTCATTACAAGTGCAATAAGGCTCACCACAAGCCCCTGAGTCATTAAACTTTCATTAGTGACTGTTCCGAGTGCAATTACAATAATTTCTGCTGATAACACAAAATCAGTTCGAATGGCGCCTTTAATTTTTACACGCTCAAGCTCAAGCAGATCGACCTCTTTATTGTTTAAGGCCGACTTAAGGGATACTTTATGCTTAGGACTTTCATTTGAATGAATTACGCTATGCCAGATTTTTTCAACCCCCTCATAACATAAGTACAACCCACCGATTATTAAAAGAGGAGAGATAAGTTGTGGTGCCAACGCACTAATTATTATCGCCAAAGGGACTAAAATTAGCTTATTTAAAAAAGAGCCTTTAGCGACACGCCACACAACGGGAAGTTCTCTATCTGCCCTTACTCCGCTTACCTGCTGAGCATTAAGAGCTAGGTCATCCCCTAAGACTCCTGCGGTTTTCTTAGCAGCCACCTTGCTCATTAATGCAACATCATCTAAAACCGTTGCGATATCATCTAATAATGTAAATAAACTACTACCTGCCATTTTTGCCCCAATATTGGAAAACTGCTCTCACACTAGGTTTAGCGCAAGTGATTTTGGCCACTAAAATTCACTTTAACTTAATTCGATAACTCTGTGAAAGGTCGTGCATCCATTGAGACCCGAAAGTCATTTTCACCATCTTGCTCGAAATCTAGATAGGCTGGTTCATCAGACTTTATCCATGCGTCATGAAACGAACCTCCCTCAATCAGGCTATCATCGACATCAATAAGTTTATTTAAGGTTGAATATATAAAATTCCCAGCCGTACTAAATAAGCGTTTATCGTCTAATTTATATTTGGGAATCGATACAATTATATTTTTCATATTTGCCCCCAACACCTCCAACTTTTCTAACTGCTGATGTTGGTAATTTGCACCAAACAAAAGTGTTTTGCTTTTTGATAAAACAGGCAAACTTTTAGTAATGGGTTCGTACAATGCCACAAATACAGCTTTCACTTCTGAAAAATTATTTTGATTCTCAAGCACTCTATCGCTTGCCATTTCTTCAGATAATAGAGGATCTATGTAGATTCCTTCATGAATGGTTCCACCGAAATTTTTCCAGCTTTTTTTAAACTCCCTTACAGCATCTTTGCCAAAGCGATCATTTGTAGCAATAAACGAAGCACTGGTTATCGATTTATCAAAAGCATATTTTGATAGCGCTTGTGCATCCTCCCGGTTACGTACAAAAAAACGGTAGAATTTATTTTTAGCGAGGGGTATATCCATAGATGAAGACAGAGTTGTAATGATAATAGGTAGTTGGTCAATCTCAGCCGCGACACTTAATGATTCCAAATTTTTTGAGAGCGAAGTACAAACATCACTATAAGCACAGACAAAATAATCTGATCCTTTTCTTAGCTGAGCTAAAACAGCTTGTTCAAAATCTGTGTCATAACTATTTTTATGGTCAACAATATTAAAATGATACTTATTTGAGATATTTGGTCGATTGAGTAAAAGGTTTCCAATAGCTAACTTAATTTGCGGAATGTCCTCTAATTTTTTACCTAGTTTGTTCTCAATCGGAAGCATCAGAGTAATATTGGTTAAAGCGGTTTGATCATAAATTTCGACAGTTTTTACATATTTATCATAAACATAATAAGAACATAACCCCATAGAAGAGAATGCAACCGGTAGGTACATCAGAATAAATTGATGGCGAATTAGGTAAGGTATTTTTGCCGTGCGTTCTTGTTGAATAATTTCACGGTGCTTAAAAAACAAAAACCACATAACCGCGGCAAGAATAACGGATAATCCAGAAGCTAAAAAGGCCGTCATATAAACATAATTAATGTATTTATCTGAGAAGACATTCAAAGCAATAGAAACAAGCGCCAACGGAGCATATATTACGAATAAAAGGTGGTAAGATTTATGAAGAAAACCTTCCCCATGCTCTTCTTTAGACTTCATCTCAGACATATAAATACCTTTTTATATTAAGCTGATAGCTTATTAGTCTACTCCTAAAAATTCAACTCGATTTTAATCGTCTATACTTCCAAACACTATTTACAAATAAACAATATTTATACACCCCAATTTTGTACGTTATTTAAACGAATAAATCAGATAAAAAATTATTTGTAGTACGAATATTTTCAGTCGATTAGAACCAAATTTCTTAAAGCAAAATGAATGGTAAATTCTCGTGAATTATAATAACTTTCTTTTATAGAAGATCGACTTTCAAAAACAGATCTGACACCATACGCCCTCTTAAATATGGCGAATTAACTTGCAGCACAGGAAGCATTGAAAATGGCAAATAAACGACCTCTCACAGTAGTCGATAATGGATTTTTGATTACTGAAACTGATGAAAGTCCAAAACATATTGCAGGCTTACAAATTTTTATAAAGCCTAAACGCGCTGCAAAGAGTTTTGCTAAAAAGCTATTCGATCAATGGATCCAAACTGATACCGCTTGTGCGCCATATAACCTGAAGCTAAATGCTAAAAACCCATTAGCTCCCTATTGGGAAGAGTCGCCAGATTTCAAAGCTAAAGAGCATGTTTTCTTTTTAAGTTTAAAAGATGGAACACGAGAAGAACTAAACACCTTGGTATCCGAATTACACGAACCAAGATTAGATATGTCAAAGCCTTTATGGCGATGTTATTTTATAGATGGTCTATCTAACAATCGTTTTGCTATTTATTTTAGCTTCCATCACAGCTTATTGGATGGAATTTCCGCCGGCAAAATCATGGAACGAACGCTAACCTATGAAGCATCAGAAAAAGGCTTACCTCCGTTTTTTGCAATGACAGATAACCCATATAATAAAAAGTCGAGACGCAAAAAACCGACATTACTTGATAAAGTAATGTCTACGGCAACAAGCAATGCAAAAGCTGTCTATGGCCTTTCACGAATATCAACACAATTATGCTTAGAAGCAGCCGGTCTGACTAAAAATGCTATTTCACTGCCTTTTACTGCAGCACCAACACCTTTAACAGGTAATGTTACCGCAAAGCGTACTTTCACGACTTCATACCTACCTATGGATCGTGTTAACCATCTACGAAAAATTACACGAAACACCTTAAACCATATTGCTTTAACATGCCTAGATGGCGCGTTACATCGCTACCTTGAGCACATCGGCCATCCGCTAGATTCGACATTAACGATTACCATGCCGGTTAGCTTAAGAAAAGAGGATGCTAAGGTTGGTGGTAATCAGATCGGTTTGGTTGCTACGACTTTAGCACCAAAGACTGATGACCCTATCATTCGACTACGCGAAATAGGCACCTCACTTCAAGCAGTTCGGAATCAAATAGATGATTCACCTGCACAAAGTATTCAAGCCTATTCATTGGTAACGAATGGCATTGCGCAATTAATTGATACTGTTAATGCATCAGCCGCCGTACCAGCACTATCGCACACAATTGTATCTAATGTACCGGGGCCAAGAAAGCCACTCTATCTAGAAGGTGCAAAATTAGATGGTTGGTACCCTGTTAGCACATTAGGCCCAGGACACCGACTTAATGTCACCATGTTTTCTTATAATGGAAAACTTGATTTCGGCATCATTGGGGCGTCAGACTTTCTTCCAGACCTACATATATTAGGTGCACTTATTATTGAAGAATTTGAAGAACTGGAAAAGGCGGTTATGTCTCCCGATATGGGAACTACTTTGCTAGAAGAAAAACGGCTATCAAAAACTCAGGCTAGCAGTTAAGTTTCAAATATAGTTTATAAAAAAAGTTTTAACATTAAATTCCAGCTAGCTTTATTGTCTGGAATTTAATGCCCTACTACTCCCACCCCTAAACTTCCTTTAAGTTCTTTCTAACGCTTGAAATATTGAAGCTTAAAAACAATACTGTAGTGACCTGCACCACCTAAAGGTGAAAATACGATGCATTTTCTTTATCCAGATATTCAAACTTATCAGGAACATTTCCTTCCTGTAAGTGACTTACATACTCTTTATGTTGAAGAGTCGGGTAATCCGAATGGTATTCCTGTGTTATTCGTTCATGGAGGCCCTGGTGGAGGCTGTGATCATCAATCACGCCGCTTTTTCGATCCTGAGTTATACAGAATCATTATTTTTGACCAACGAGGGGCAGGAAAAAGCACGCCGCATGCCGAGTTAAAAGATAATACGACAGCTCATTTGATCGTTGATATTGAAAAGATTCGAGTATATTTAAATATTGATTCTTGGGTCTTATTTGGCGGGTCGTGGGGCTCCACACTTAGCTTACTTTATGCCCAAGCATACCCGGAAAGAGTATTAGAGATGATTTTACGGGGCATCTTTTTATGCCGTAAGCGAGATTTGCATTGGTTTTACCAAGAAGGCGCCAGTCGCTTATTTCCTGATGAATGGCACCATTATCAAAAACAAATACCTACCGCTGACCAGAGTAATTTTATTAGTGCATACTATGAATTACTAACTTCAGAAAATGAATTAAAACAAATGGCTGCAGCAAAAGCTTGGTCCGGCTGGGAGGGTGCTTGCTCAACACTCAAACCGAACAAAAACATCAGAGATCACTTTACACAGCCACAAGTTGCCCTAGCCATGGCTCGCATTGAGTGCCATTACTTCGTTAACAGAAGCTTTATTGAAGAAAATCAAATCATTAATAACATGCATAAGATCTCGCATATACCCGGTGCCATTATTCACGGACGTTATGATGTTGTTTGCCCATTAGATAATGCTTTTGAATTGAAAAATAACTGGCTAGAAGCACGGCTTCATGTGATTCGTGATGCAGGGCACAGTGCATTTGAAGCCGGAAATACTGATATGCTGATTCGAACTACAATGGAAACAGCACAGAGATTAAATTTAAATAGGTAAGACTAACTGTCAAAACAGTCAAATTTATCAAAAGCCTCAAAATGATCACTCGGCAAACTAAATAAGAGTACCCCCAGCTCATCACATCGAGTTACCCATTCATTGCCTAAATCCTTCGCTTTATCACGCATGGACCATTGCAAACACTTAAGCTTTTGAAGTAGTGACTCAAACATAAGTGCGACTAACTCAACTTCGGTACACTCCTCAGGTTTCATACTGTTAGCAATTTCAGACAACCAAGTTCTAATACCCTCTTCCCAAACGCCAGAGTTATTATAAAGCTGCTCTAAGCTTGAGATTAGCAATAATGAACGATCTTCACCTTTTGTGTTTTGCGCTTCATACATGTCTTGCGAACAACTTTTAGCCAATTCAAACCAATGAATCAAAGTACGCTGAAGCACCACCAGGTAATGAGCTAATGAAGACATAAACTCATTAGGTATCACTTGAGAGGTTTTATGGGCACCCTGCCTTAACATTTCTACTGCTGCGTGATACACGTCAATATTATAACTTTCACTTTGAATCTCGATGATAGGAATTAAATGAGAACTATTAAACCCTCTTGGTTTCAGGTTTCGTGACAAAGCCTCATGAAGTAATACGGCCAAACCTACCACCTGACTTTCAAGCATGTTTTGATCGCCTATAATACCTTCAGGCCAACCCGAACCATCTTTTCGTTCTTGGTGAGCTAATACAGATATACCAACAGCTTTAGGCAAGTGTGGCACTTCATCCAAAAAGTCCTTACCTAAAGTAAGTTGTTCTTTATAAAAAGCTCTTTTCTCATCTTCTGAGAATGAATCAAGGCTTATCGCTGTATCAGGATTTATATTTAAAAACCCCGCATCATGCATCTGCGCTGCGGCAAATATTATTTCAATTGACGCAGCACTCATACCAAGCTTTAAAGCTATCAAAACAGCAAAACCCGCGACACCTTGAGTATCCGTATATTTATGCGGCATTCGCTCTTCAAACACAGTAAGTTTTTGAGAAACTAAAGGAAAAGCATTCAGTAAGCCACACTGCCGAATTAATTCTTTGGTTGCCGACATAGTATTGGAAGAGCCAAATATTTTCGTTTGGACCTTATTAATATCATTAAATAGTTCATTGGGCGAAATTCGAACAGCCAAATTAACCTGAAGTTCAATCGGTAAATCTAACTTGAACTTTGCAATTTTATTTGCAACATCTTCTGTAACATTTGTTCCTTTGGGGATAACTGTTGCCCCCAAGTTGTTACAGATATTTGACGTAGTAATAACAGCGTTTGTTTTATTTATTTCTACCAAATGATCGGCATAAAAATTTCGCTCCGTATACGGTACCATACTGATCTTAAGCTCCTGTTCTTATATTCGTATCCAGAATTATAATCTGAGTTTTTATTCCTTATAATAAGCTAGTCTATATATTGCTAAATGTCTCTTCAGAGAAGAGATTCTATTAAAAAAAACTATAAGAATTAAAAACAAGCACTGCTTAGATCTAACACTGCAAGTTTGATAGAAGCTCCCTATAACGCCTTTTTATTTTCTAACTCGAAATTGCATTACGCCTTAATGCAATTCCCTTAACCATGGTAATTATTATATTTCTTACCGTTGTATCATTGGCGATGCATTCAAAGTCCGTTGCCGACAATTAATTAACGTCGATTTCTACCTTCGACAATCTATACTTAACAGTTGCTAGTGAAATTTGTTTTATCAATTCGAAATGCATAAACTCAGACAATTTTCTATTCGTCTTGATGAGACAGTAAATTAAAATGAGGTCCCCCTATGTTCTCACGGATACCAGTAGCAATTTTGATACTTTTCTTCACCATATTTCTTCCTTCAGCAGCATTTGCTTTAACGAAACACGCTTTACTGGTAGGCATTAATGACTATCCCATCAAGCCACTTAAGGGGCCTCAATTTGATGTTATCGCAATTAAAAAAGTACTTAAAAATAAAATGGACTTTGAAAGCAAATACATCACTACTTTACTCAACGAAAATGCAACTAAAGCCAACATACTGAAAGCTATTGATAACCTGATTAAAAATTCAAAAGAAGGTGATCAAATATTCATTTACTTCAGTGGTCATGGTACAAGCGCTTCCGACAATAATTTTAATTTCCCTTTACCTACAACAACAGGGGCATTTATTCCTTATGATGTTATACCAAATTCAAAACTAGCTTTACCCCAACTAATCGTTGGTCGAACAGATTTACGACCAAGACTTACAAAACTTGATAAAGGTGGACGATCTGTATTTGTGGTGATGGATGCTTGTTACTCAGGCAATGCTGTTAGAGGAATTCAAAGCTCATTCACACTAACAGAACGTTACCTCAACCTTAATAAAGCTTTTACTGAACGTGGTATTGAAATGGACTGGAATAAATCCTTTCCTGATTCTGGCAACAAAAAAGATACTGCAGATTACCCTTATAAAAACATCTACTTCTTATCCGCTGCTGGTGAACACGAAGTCGCACTAGAAATTTCTGAGGCTCGCCTTAATGACTATCCTACTTTGGATGGAAAGCCTCATGGAGCTTTTACTGACAGCCTGTTAAGAGTATTTAATGATCCTATGAGATCAGATCAAGATCGAAATGGTGAGGTTAGTTATGCTGAGTTGCGCAGTGCAGTCAGATCACAAATGGAATTAAGAAAATTTAATCACACCCCGCAAGGCTTACCAAGTTTAATGGACGACAAGAATAATTTAAATAACACTCAAGTTTTACTTTGGTCAACACGCAACTTTGTACTTAATGACAAGAACAAACCAAGTACCGCCAATAAATCAACCGACTCTTCAAAACTTAATATCTCTTTAAACAAGCCCTCAAGCGATATTAAGAAGGTTTATCTTGAGTCAGACTTCTCTTTGAAAAACATTCCAAATGGGGTTGAGCTAACACTAAATAAACGTATAGCTGATTACTCATTGGTTAGCATAAACAAAGTAGAATTCGCATGGTTGGCGGCAACGGGTGACATTATTCGTAAGACAGCCCGCCCAAACCAGCTGGAACTTATCAAACAACTTAATTATTTAATGTGGCGTGACAACATAAAGGAATTTTCAAGAATAGGCACACACGCCATTCAGGTAGATTTACTTGGAAATGGTAAAGGGGCTACAGCAAGGAAAAATGAAACCATAGGGTTTACCGTTAATCTTCCTGATGGTGGGCAGGTTATGTTGATTAATGCAGATTCAAATGGTCAACTTACCGTTTTATACCCCGCCACCAATTCTGAGCTAACTAATTACAATTCAAACTCGCTCGTTAATTTACCTAATTTTGCTAATATCCAAGCACCATTCGGGCAAGATACTCTCCTCGCTATTTCATTTAAAAATGAACAGACTTTAGCCAAAGATTTGGTTAACACCTCTTTTAGTTTTGATTCAACTACTGCAAAAAGATTACAAAAGATACTAGATAAAAACCATTCAAAAAGCTGGGGCCTTAATTATTTAACATTAACCACAACCCCTTAGTTCTCACTATTTTCTTTCCAATCTTCGCCGCGCCTTTTCCTTACATAAATGACGCGGGAGGTAACTTTTTTATTTAGTGACTTCAGGATTTAATCCCCAACAAATCATATAATTTAAAGCATTGTTAGGATTTGACGGCATAAATTTAGTGGCTTAATCAAGAATCACTCTACTCTTAAACGCTATCCTCAAGTCTTATTAAAAAACAGTGGCTTTATGGTTTACAGTCATATCAATTAATTCTACGTTAGACTTAATTTTGTTGTTCTTAATCATTTGTTTAAAAATCTGCCAATCAAAAACTTCACGAGATGTGGAAAACGACATATCACAAATAGAAGGAATACTGGCTAAAGTATTATTTACCTCTTGATCAGTTTCACTTTCTTCAATCACTAACGAAACAAACTTGAATGCTCGTGCGTTATTATCTAATTTGAAAAACCAAGGTTTCTGATTTTGCATTGGAAAATATACCTGAATATCGACAGGCATCCCCTCAGAAATACCTAGATTCCCACATTCATTCGGATACATTCGAGCCCAAAGGCCATCACCATTCACATCCGAAATTAAATAATAGGTTCCTTCGCCATTCCACTTAGCACTTAAACCAAAACAATTGTTTTCATACAGGTCTTCACCTAAATATGGAACAAAGTCTATATCCTCACGGGATTTAAAATTGCAGTCTTTCTGGTCATAGGGAACTTGTATTTTTGAAGCAATACTCAACATTGTTTTTTGTATGTTTGCTTGAGTTGGCTGAGAGTTAGATATCGCTAGATAAGCGATGATTAAAGTTGAAATTATAGTGATAGCAATAATTGATATATAAAGCCTACTTTGATCACTTTTCTTTTGTGTTAGTGTTGATACCTGCCCTACACTTTTTAGGTCATTAATAAGTTCACCTGCCCCTTGATATCTATCTTTTGGGTTCGGCGCTACCAGCTTATCTAATATAGATTGCCAATGTTGTTGATCTTTCGTTAACTTCAATTGTGGGTGATTCACTTTTTTAAAGAAAATCGACTCCATGGATTCGCCTTCAAATATCTGTTTGCTCGTTAGCATTTCATAAAGCACTAGACCTAAACTATAAAGATCACTACGCCCATCGACCTCCTGGCCTTTTAGTTGCTCTGGGCTCATGTAGCGTGGTGTTCCAATACAGGTATTTGCCTGAGTCAGGCCATCGCCTTCGATGGTCCGAGCAATTCCGAAATCTGACAATTTAGCGGTGCCATCTAACTTAAATAGTATATTCTCAGGCTTAATATCACGGTGAATAATACCTCTTTCATGAGTCGCTTTAAGTGCGCTCGCAACAGCCAACAACGTACTGATAATATTATCATCAGACACCCCTTTTTTTATCATGTCACCCAAGTCGCCACCCTGCATAAACTCCATCGCGATAAATAAGCGACCATTGGCTTCTTGAATTGTATGAATCGTCACAACGTTGGGATGATCAATTTGAGAATGGCTTTTAGCTTCTTTTCTAAAACGTTTTATATAACTTGGATCATTCTCACGTAAGCATTTCAGAATTACAAAACGGTCATTACCATGTTGATTCGCGAGATAAACATCAGCCATACCTCCTTTTTCAGACAAAATTTGAATAATTGTAAAGCCTTCCACCGAAGGAAACTCTTGAACTTCAGTTGGAGCTTCTGCCATGTTGTATTACCTTTGTCTTAAAAATTTGACGAATGGTATCTATATTAGTGATTTAAGAAATATTACCGTAAAATAATTTCGCGTTATATGAACAACTCTAAAGAAAATAACTATCTATCAACATTTTAAATTCAGTTTATTCTTCAGGTCTCGACATAATCACTAGACACGGCTCAAAGCTCTCGCCCAGTCTATTAAACGCTGAATTATATTATTAACCTTCGGCCCTTCAATAATAAGAACCGTCGTATTATCTCGACCACCTGCTGCTAATGCAGCTTGTAGCAAGTGATTCTTTTGCTGTTCAGAATTCAACGTGGCCGCCATAATTTCTTGAATCTGGTCATCAAGCAATTCATCCGTTAAGCCATCTGAACAGAGTATTAATTTATCACCATTTCGCCACTCAAAGTCTATCAAACCAATTTCTAGGTCTTCCTCTTTATCTATGGCCAAACCTAAAACCGAAGTAACCAAATTTCTTTGAGGATGATTTATTGCTTCGCGTACATTAATCATGCCGCTGTCTAACAATCGCTGCACGACACTGTGGTCTTTGGAAAGTTGCGTTAGTGTTTTCTTTCGCCACAGGTAGACACGACTATCGCCGACCCAAGAAATTTGTGCTTTATGAACATCCTCATTTACCAAGACCACGGTCGTTCCCAAGCCTTTAAGCTCTGGGTGTGTATCTCCATGCTCTAGAATAGCGCGATGCGCATTTAAGATAGCTTGTGTACTCTCTACCCCATCACTAAGCCCAGAAACTATTGTATCTTGGGCAATTTTACTTGCTACTTCGCCACCATAACGCCCACCCATACCATCAGCCACTAACCAGACACCGTCAGCATCAGATGTAAAGAAAGTATCCTGGTTAGTTTGACGCTTCAGACCTGGATCTGTCACTCCAAATGAGCGGTTCATAAACTTTACGTCCCTAATTTATCTTTAAAAAGAGTTATTGATTTTTGATAGCCTTGGATTAAACGGCCTCTCAAACTTTAATTTAGTCCAAGGATGTGTGTAAAGATACAAATACATAATACTCACAATACTCATAATCCAAGAAATGAATTATTAAAGCGTTTGACTTACTGGAATGATTACGGATTTACTATTCTACCTTCCAGATTCATCCTCCGCACGATCTCTTTTTACTAGTGTATGGGATAGTCATAGCATGTGCTGAAATGGATAATGAGCAATTATCTATGGATTTGGTTCAATACAGAAACTTATTACCCTGCGCTTCTTTAATCTGTCTAAGTACTAATGCCATTTCCTCATCGGATTCTTTCATATCACTGCTCATCCACCCTTCTATCAGATTAAGAATCCCGCCACTGGTATATTGATAATAATATTGTAGGTTTTCTTCAGATATATTCGGCTTGCTATCAATCAGTATATTCGACTCTAGTATAAAGTTAGCAATGGAATCGTAGAACAGATGTCCCTCTTGAACGCATAAAAAGTGTCATTATTATTCTGTCGCAATAATTTCATCTTTAGTTTGGGACTAATGATAAAAGACATTCGAGAAAATCCTGCTTTAAAGAAGAACAAAAAGAAGTCGTTCGCAAAGCGCGAGTTAGTCCAGTGATGAGAAATAAATCTTCAGTATTGATAGCAGCGTACGGACATGAACAGAAAGTTAAATATATATTCTTAAGCCATTTGGTTGAGCAAATAGGTCTGTAGGGGTCATACCTATCATGCGTTTAAAGGTACGATGAAAATGCGCGGCGTCTGAAAAGCCCGCCGAATGTGCTCCGGCTGCGAGATTGTTCGTTCTTGCTATTTCACGTGTCGCGCAAAAAAGTCGATGCCATAGTCGATATCTTCGAATTGGTGCACCAACTTGCTCTTTGAATAACTGAAACAGCCTCGATGAGGATACGCCGACCTCATTGGCGAAACAATCTATAGAAATATTGTCTTCCACGTGCTCGTGTATCAACTCAATCACCCTCAAAATACGCGGGTCTATCGTATGCTCCACCTCAGTGTTACAGACAAGCAACGCATTAAGTTTTGTATAAACCTCAGTAACCGATAACTCATTAGTATATAGTTGTCTAAATTCCTTGATATAACGGTCTTCATTTTCAATTTCGTATTTAACGGGTTGATTCGTTCGCTTCATTAAACCAGACATCGCAGCATAATCGTAACCAAGCGGGTCTAGCATACAAATTGCTACGGGAGAGTTTCCGGTGTTACCCGTAATAACCTGGCCTGGAGGAAGTAAAAAACTTCGCGTTTCAATTTGTTTATCATTCCAAGTCAGCTTAATAGGTTCATCTAAACTAAAAGCAATTGATGATGCCGGCTGTACAAAGTGTATAGGTTCATTAATCACCCCTAAGTAGAGTGTTCTTTTTTCCCATAAATACAATTTGGAAGAAGGTTGCATAATATTTGCCAGGTGCCTTATCTATTTAATGTTGAGATGAATTGATTTACAAACACTACTACCTTCCCTACAGCAGTGATTCAATTAGATGTATAGTACAGGCAAGCTTAAATTCCTAGTTCAAGCTTATCGATTGCTTTAACTCTATTTATTTCAAAACCATTAAAATGCTCTTTTCGAAGTTCATCCAAGTATTGAGAGTCAATATCTGAAACATTTCCCTCGGTAAACAATGCCGTTAATTCAACTCGATAAGCACTTAACTTTACCTTCCATTGTCGCCGTTGAAAATCCAAATCCTTAAGCCTATTCGCAGCTTCTACGCCATAATTTAGTTCTCTCATTTTATACATTTCGTTGTCAGTTGCGCCATTTATAAGCATACTTTTTTCTGTTGATCGTGAGCTTGCGAAATAATCAGATTTAGCTGTGTTTTGACTAATCCAGTTAGGAGCAGAAGCCTCAATTAGCATTAATGCCTGATTTTTTTCTGCTTGAGATATCTCTGAGTTAGACGTTATTTGAGCGCGAGACATCATGTATTCATCGTACTCATCCTCTTGCGAAAATAGCCCGATAATCGCTTGTTCATCAAAGAAGCTATATCGCATTTCTTGAACACTTTGCTTCATTGCCTTGACAGATTCAAGGTTATAAGAACTACCTGTGTGATTTTGTGCATAATCATTTTTGAGAATACCCAGTTGATTTCGGTATTGGAGATAACCTTCAAAAAGAACAATACTTGCCTCGAATGCTTCACCTTTAAGCTGCTGGCTTAAATCGTACTTTATTCTTAATATTATATTTTCTAAAGGTTCTTCACCCATTGCACTAAGGTAATGTTCAAATAATGTTTTTACACGATGATCGATGATTAACATTCCATCCAAATCAACCCCCAAAGCGGTAGGAGCAGGTACATCTTTTAAAGAATTTGGCTTTGTTGAAAAAAAAATCTGCGCACCTTCGGCATCAACATCTGCCTGAGAGACTTTGTTTGAAATATCTTCGGAGGTCGTTGTTTTTACCAATGCGACAGGGTTTTCGATTGCCAGAAACACATCCTTCGAGGGCTTTATTATCGTTGCGTCAACTAGATCGGAGCCATTTTCGACATTCCCTATAATATTTGTATAAATGATGCTAACGACAAACATTACTGTCGACAAAAAAAATATTGATAGGCTGAGTTTCTTCATAACTCATGACTCCCGTTGTTATATTTATAGTTTTAGGATAACAAAAGGCACTCCCCAAAATAATAGGGGAGCACCTCAAATACAGGCCAATTACTCGACTAAAGGCCGGCGCTTTTCAAACGTCGTGCATGATCGACATAAAGTTGCACGGGATTGCTAGCCCATAAACTTTTAAGCCCCCACATACCGTTAATCTCATCAGCATGATTCAAGGTATAATCATCACGAATTACTTTACCCATATGCGATGAACAGCGACCTACCAAACCATCATTTGACTCACCAATCATCAATGAGGTTACGCTTAATAGCCCGTCTGCAGGATCCAGAACGTTAGAGTCAAATAGTGGCGTATAAGTACCACTCCAAGAGTAGTAGTTAATACCATTTACTTGGTGGTCTCCGTCATTAACAGAGTAGTCATAAACCCAATTTGGCCACCACCATGCACCCGCATTATAATATGGCGTATTCTGACAAGCGCCTTCACGTAAACCTTGAGGATGTTGTTCGTTAAAAGCCAGTGCTCCTTCAGTATTAATTGACTCAAGCGACCCCATTGCATTGACTTGCTGACCTGTATCGCCAGATAGCACAGCTAGAAATGCTCCAACCGCATTGCCTATTGCTAGAGCTGGCCCCTCAAGGGGTGAGTCCTTAATAACATCGCCCACAGGAGAGCCAAAATGAGGAGAACCAACAGACGTGACAGAAGCTACTAGGTCTGGCCGAACCGAGGCTACGTAGCGCGAGGTGGTGCCACCTTGTGAGTGTCCAATCAGGTTAACTTTCGTTGCACCTGTTGTCGCAACAAGTTCTTCAACGTACGCTAAAAGCTCTTCACCACGAACTTCATTACTATCCCACCCTGCGATTTGTGGTGTGTAAACTTCACTCGCTCCGATGTTATTCAAAGCGCCTCGAACACCATAGAAGTAATCTCCCAAGATGCTATCAAAGCCAGATAAGCCATGAACAAGTACAATTGGATTATCAGTTTGTCCTGAAGTATCAGCCAATGCGTTGCCCGCACCGCCAACAGTAGCGACCGTAAGCACGATCGATGATGCTATTGTTCGAATATTCATATCATTACCTATAATTATATTTATTTTTGTTAGTAACAGAAATGCCAATGATTGACTGCCCTAGTTACGCAATCACCCAAAGACCTCCTTGCCAGGTAGAATTATTTTTACTACTGCATACTTCAATAAAAACAAAATTTGGATTCCAGTTAGTAACTACATCAAGCATGAATGCGTTACGACTCAGATACGCATAAACACACTCTTTTTGAGGCTATCATTTGCCTGAAGAATCCGTATTGAACGTTTCTATAATTGAGCATATATTCTTGAGTAATGCATAAAAAGAATTGACGAGAGCAGACTGACGTATAACAAGTAGTATTAAGCACCCTATGATAAAAATTAGAGTGCTCAAAGGTAAGCTATTACCTATTTAGTCGAAAAATTCGCGTATCGATCACGATAGATTTTAGTCAGTTTTTTGAGACGTATTTGATCAGAAATTAAAGATATCACAGGAGATGAGTTTGATTTCGGTGCTTTACCTTTCCCCATACGTTGAAGCTGACGTTTAGTAATCGCCATGGTTGCAATAGCAGCCATCGTTTTATCTTTCCATTTTACATTAGGTAAAGTAGCTACTACATCAGGCTCAGTTTTCCAAAGATCAGGAAGGTCTGGACTAAAAGCCAATGCTCGACCTATTCCTACCATATCAACACCTTCATCTAACACCTTCTGAGCAATCGACAAACGTACAATCCCGCCTGTTGTCATGATTGGCATAGGTGCTTGCCTTGCGATTTCTTTCGCAAACGTAAGAAAATAAGCTTCTCGCTCCAGTGTCCGCCCGTCTGCAGTATTACCCTGCATAGCAGGGCTTTCATAACTGCCACCTGATAGTTCAACCAAATCTACCTTTAGCTTCCCAAGTTCTTTGACTACCGCTAATGCCTCATTCGAGTCGAAACCGCCATGCTGGAAGTCGGCAGAGTTTAACTTAACCGCAACGACGATATTTTCAGGTAAGGCTTCTTTAACCGCTTTAATGATTTCGTAAAGTAAACGTGCACGATTCTCAAGACTACCGCCCCACTGATCATTTCGCTTGTTGGTAAGTGGCGATAAAAACTGTGATAACAAATAGCCATGTGCGGCATGAATTTGTACACCATTAAAACCCGCCTCAACAGCTCGACTTGCAGTGGTGACAAAGCGTTGTATCAAAGCCAGAATATCATTTTCTGTCATAGGTTTAGGTTGAGCGAATAACTTACTATGTTTTCCCATATCCAGCGCAATATCTGAAGGTGATAGTACTTGCCCGCCCATTGCAGCATACACCTGACGACCAGGGTGATTAATCTGCATCCACATTTGCGTACCATTTTGAGTACCTGCTTTAGCCCATTCTTTGAAAGGCTTTAATGCGGTATTTTCCTCTAGAACAATACCGCCAGGCCCTGTCATGGCACGATGATCGACCATTACATTACCGGTAATAAGCAAGCCTGTCCCCCCAGAAGACCATGTTTTATATAGCTGAAAAATACTATCACCCGGTAGATGTCCCGTTGCAGCCATGTTTTCCTCCATTGCCGCTTTTGCCAGACGATTAGGAAGTGTTGCGCCGTTAGGTAAAGTTATGGGTGTAAAGACAGTGTGGCTCATTGAGCTCTCCCGGTAATTTGATTACTTTATGTGGATTTTTCTAGAGTATAAGCTTAAAGTTAACTTTAATGTCAACAGCTTAAATATTGATCAAGAGAGTATCTAAATGAAAATTGGTGAATTAGCAAAAGTAAGTGGAATTGCAGCGCATACCATCCGTTTTTATGAAACGAAAGGTTTGTTACCAAAAGCAAGCAGAGGTATGAACGGCTATCGTAGTTATAAAGATGATAGTGTTCAGCGCTTAGCATCGATTCAATGTGCTAAGCGATTAGGGTTCAGTTTGGAAGATATCTTAACGGTGTTAGATAACCAGAGCCCGACTGAAGCGCTTGATCACGATAAAGTATTACAACAACTGGATATACGTTTACTTGAGGTCGAAAGTTTAATGAAAGGGTTATTAGCCCAACGAGACGAAATTATCGCCTTTAAACTTCGACTTCAAGAAAATTGGCAGCAAGGGAAATGTATGCAAGCAGATGATATGGTTGATCAAAATTTAATGGCAGCAACCAGCCGATCTTTCAAATAATATTGACGTGGGTAGCGTGAAAATATAGACACAACTTTAAAAAGAAAGCTAAGAAAAAAATCTAAACTATATCGAAGGAACCATGCACGCTGTATTGGAAGAACACCAAATTACTCACGTTTTTTACAACATAACATATCTGTAACTGTCTAATTGTATAAATTTTAAACTATTATGCCTCTGATTTTTTTTCATCTTTACTTCTACCAAATCAGGCTTCCTACACTTGTTTATGAATTTTAGAAAACCATACTGTTTATTTATTGTTATATTTACCATTTTTCCACCGCTAGATATTCATGCTGCATCTCAAGAAAATGTAGTCACTTTTGATCAACAAATCGCACAGGTGAAAGACATATATTCTTTATACGATGGCTGGAATCTTTCGCTTCGTGCACCGAGCAGTTTAAGTTCAGAGAACGCTCATTTTTTGTCGCAAGTAAATAATCGCTGGAATAAATATCGCGCAGTTACGTCATATGGCACAAAACCTAAAAAGAACGGGATAAGTCTAACAGAAGGATTTTTGGAAGATATTCTAAAGGAATATGGAAGTGCGGCGTCAAACCGCATTAAATCATGGCAAAAGATTAGTAAGCTTGCGCACGGTTTAAGTGCTCGTGCCAAACTGGTTCAAGTGAATACCTTCTTCAACCGCTTAGCATTTAAATCTGATAAACAAAACTGGGATAAGAATGATTATTGGGCATCTCCTGTTGAGTTTTTAATAAGAAATGCGGGGGATTGTGAAGACTACGCTATTGCAAAATATTTCACTTTAAAAGCAATGGGAGTTGAAATCGACCGTTTACGTATTACCTATGTTAAGTCAGAAACGCGAGGACAAGCTCATATGGTGTTAGCTTACTACGATACCAAAGAGCAAGACCCACTAATACTGGATAACCTTAACTCAAAAATATTACCCGCCACAAAAAGACCAGACTTAACGCCTGTCTTTAGTTTTAACGGTTAAAAACTAAAGAAGTTGAACTGACACGCATTGAAGGCACTCACGGGCATAATAAGTTCAGACCTAAAAGCTACTTCTCGGACGCTAGAGTATATTCACACGAGACGACAAGAACACGAACACGAACAAGTTAGGCAAACTGACGAGTAGCTCGCCTCTTGGAAAATAGGACATTATACCTTACATTCAAAATGCCATACGCCCCGTGAGTTGTATGGTGCTACTTGAATAGCCCTCTTTACCAAGTACACTCTCGTAACTCAACGCCAAGACCTTGCTGTCAGCAAACGTTGCGGATAAAGATATACCTGCATTGGCGTAGTTTCTATCCGGCTCATCCGTTGGTAAGTTTAAAATTGCATCGGGAGATTCGACGAATCTCGCGGTGATCAGCCGTGCATCATCCCGAAATTCATGCTCCCACTCCAACTTGATACTTGGCGTCAAGATGCCCCAATCTTTGTTGATGGCGACCGATACCTGTCCACCAAATGCCGTAGTGACTGAACTTATCGTTTGGTCGCTCAATTTCAAGGCCAGCCCATCACCTCCGGTCTCTGAATAAGCATCAATGGTTACCCGTACCCACTCGATGCGGCCATAAGGGGTTAACAACCATTCTTTTTTGTTAAAGTTCCCGCCCGCGCTTAGCGCAATGGCAGTTAAATCACCCTTCGTTTCCCCCTTTGCATGGGTACTTACGCCGGTGAAATTAATATTTCGGCTTAGCTGATAATCACTTCGACCATAACTAACAATCCAGTCTAGGTAGGATGCTTCGCTGGGGTAAAAATTACCAAAGGTCATAAAAGTCATTGCATCAATATCTTGCGTGCCAGACCCGGCACTTAAATCAACATCAGTATTCGCAAAGCCCAAAGCGCCCCCTACCACTAGCTGATACGAATAGCGGTAGTCGACCCCTAAGGTTATCCCTTGAGTAGTAAAGTCGTAACCTGTGCCATTCGCCGTTGCATCCTGTTCACCTATGTCAATACGTCCATTGATAAATGCGCCCCAAGGACTAACAAAGCCATTATTGCTATCCGCACTGCTATTACGCTGAATGTCCTCATCAAACTCGATATTTAAGCGATTGGTATGGTTGATCACAGCTCGGGCCATATTGCCAAATGGCAGGTAATCCCCTCGATAATTTAAAGCCAGCCCCCCAAGCGAAAGCCCCGAAACGCCTCCTCGTAGAGCCACCAAGCGAGCCTGAATATTTGAAACCTGGGTATTGGAAATACCAATCGTACTATTACCTAAATTGGTCACTTGCTTCGGTGCAATTTGTGACAAGGCCTCTCGTGCTTCTGCGTCATCCAGCTGACTTAGATCTTGACAACGATCGCCTAGATCGTCAGTTGCGTCACCACACACCTCGTCTAAGGCTTCTGCCGTTGTCTCCTGTGCTGGGTCAAGGTTGCTAATATCACTGAGCATTAATGAGACTTCAACCGTCTGCCGTGTCACATTATCGGCCGAGTCAGTCCAAGTGAGCGTATCTTCAAATACTGCCCCGGATTTCGCATCTTCGGGAACTTGAAAACTGTACTCGACAGTACCTGAGCTCCCCTCTATAAAGCTCGGCGTTACGCTGCCGTGTTCGACGACAATAGTAATCTCGGGGCTACCTGATGCGATAGCAATCTCCCCTGTCACCAATTCGCCTGGTTTTCCAAGAATCAATTCAGTTGGCAGTTCAGGCTCCACATCGTTAATCGTCAGTATTGCGGTTTTGGGGTTACCCAGCACAACTTGTCCTGTGGCATTGCTTAAAATAAGAGTGATGGTTTCTGCTGACTCCGCAAGTTGGTCCACGCTGACGTTGAGTCTAAATTCCTTGGCTGCGACGTCGCCATCGGCCCATGTTAAGGTACCGCTCACCGAGGTGTAATCAGTACCTGCGATCGCCGTGCTATCACTGCTGGCATAGTCCACCGACACAGCCCCATCACTACCATCAATACGTGTAACCATTATCAAAACAGATTCGTTATCTTCAGCGACTTCATAGACATTTGAACTGAACTGCAGACTGCTGTTCATCATGAGATCATCATTCAATATCGTGATGGTAGCAATATTGGTACTTCCTATAATGCCACTAGGGCTAGCATTACTCAGAATTAAATTAAGGGTTTCATCAACTTCGAACCGACTATCACCGGTAATGGGTACATTGAAGGTCTTGCCTGCTGTATCACCATCGGCCCATGTTAGCGTGCCTGATACAGCAGTGTAATCATTATCAGCTTGTGTCGCGCTATCATCGCTACTAGCGTAATCTACCGAGACTACGCCATCACTTCCTCCGTTACGGCTCACGTTGATTTCCACCGTGCCGTCATTTTCGTTAACATTGTAATTACTTGCACTGAACTTCAACATGCCGCTGTCTGTGGTGTCATCATTCAGGATCGTCACCGTAACAGGATTAGGGCTGCCAATGATGTCATTTTGGCTAGCATTGTTGAGTGTTAAATTAAGGGTTTCATCGCCTTCTAATTTACTATCGCCGGTAATCGTCACACTGAACACTTTGTCTGCCGTATCACCATCGATCCAGGTCAGTGTGCCTGATACGGCCGTGTAATCATTATCAGCCAGTGTCGCACTACCATCGCTACTGGCATATTCCACTGAGACTACGCCATCACTTCCTCCAGTACGGCTCACGCTGATTTCCACCGTGCCTTCATTTTCGTTGACATTGTAGTTGCTTGCACTGAATTGCAATATGCCATTAACTGAGGGGTCATCATTCAGGATCGTCACCGTGACAGGATTGGGATTACCTACAATGTTACTTGGACTGGAATTACTGAGTGTCAAATTAAGGGATTCATCTCCTTCAAATTTGGTATCTCCGGTAATGGTCACATTGAAGGTTTTGTCTGTCGTGTCACCATCGGCCCAGATAAGCGAGCCTGATACAGCCATGTAATCATTATCAGTAAGTGTCGCGCTATCATCACTACTGGCATACTCTACTGAGACTACGCCATCACTTCCTCCGTTACGGCTCACACTGATTTCAACCGTACCGTCATTTTCATTGACATTGTAGTTACTTTCACTGAATTGCAACTTGCCGTTCACCACGATGTCATCATCCACAATGGTGAGTACTGCATCTATAGGCGTACCCAGTTCGGCACTATCGCCTGTACTTAACCTAATTTCAATATTTACTGTTTCATCTACGTCTCCTTCAAATAAAGCATCGTTCACGATGGGGATAGTCACGGTCTTTGTATCGCTCTCTCCATCACTCCAAGATAAAATATCGAATGTCGATTGATAATCTTCAGGGCTAACTGCAGAGCCATTCGAGGTGACTACATCTACCTCCTGATCACCCTCGCTTCCTCCCTCACGCGTCACGAAAATAGTTGCCTCACCATCAGCCTCATCGACAGAGTAAGTGCTAGCACTGAGCTGAATAGTACCTCGTTCGATATCAATGATAGTGACTGTGGTTGGGTTAGGATTACCTATCGTCACTCCCCCACTAGGATCGCTTAACACAACTTCAAAGGTTTCATCTCCTTCAGGCTCTGTATCATCTAAAAGCGTTATCGTTAAAGTTCTAGTGCTACTATCGCCATCAGACCAAAACGGCTGCATAGGCCCGTCTCCGCGATAATCACTCCCTTTGGTTGCCGACAAATTATTAGTGTTGACGATTACCGAAACGTCGCCATCACTACCCCCTGTACGTGTCATAAATACATCAACCGTGCCTGCGTTTTCATTGACATTGTAATTACTCAGACTGAACTGTATCGTACCGCTCTCAATGGAGTCATCATCCACAATGGAGAGTACTGCATCGATGGGCGTACCCAATGCAGCACTATCGCCAGTACTTAATCTTATTTCTAGATTTACTGTTTCATCTACTGCTCCTTCAACTAAAGCATCATTCACGATGGGTATAGTCACCGTCTTTGTATCGCTCTCTCCATCACTCCAAGATAAAATATCGAATGTCGATTGATAATCATCAGGACTAACTGCAGAGCCATTCGAAGAGACGACATCTACCTCCTGATCACCCTCACTGCCTCCGACACGCGTCACAAAAATATTAGCCGTACCATCATCCTCATCGACAGTGTAAGAGCTTCGGTCGAACTGGATCGTGCCACGCTCAATATCAATGATCGTCAAGGTCGCTGTACTTGGTGTGCCGAGGGTGGCACCACCAGTCGGATCGCTAAGTGTCAACGTAATAGTCTCGTCCCCTTCTAGAAGCGCATCATCCAAAATGGTAACGGAGAAGGGCTCGGAGTTATCTCCTTCAAAAAAGGTCTCAACACCTGTACCCGCAATGTAGTCATTACCGTCTGTGGCACTCCCATTACTTAGAGTCCAACGTACCGAGCTTATCGAGGAAGCACTGGCACCGCTTCTTTCTACGGTGATTAACACAGAGCCATCATCCTCATTTACAGAATAAGTACTGGCACTAAACTGAATCGTGCCGTGAGAATCTACCACCGTTGTTGTGAAATCGCTGCCAGCCGATGAGCAAAAGGTAGTTGGTGTTGTAGCTGGTAATATCTGGCACGAGCCTTGAAAGTCCACAGTAGAAGTCCCTGAAGTGGGCGATGTCCAAGTAAAACTAGCTGACTGAGAACCAAACTGAACAAGATCACTACACGCCCAAGCAGAAGGGAAGGAATTATCAACGACGCAATTGCTGGAAGTAAATTCTCCTGAGTCTGCTCTAACGGTATTACCATTAACCTTAATGGTGATACCAACACCAATATCAGATGGATTATTAACATTTGAGTCATCGTCAATATTCCGAGTTTCTACTTGGTAGGTAATGGCATTTCCTACAGGAACATCATTTACTGGAGTCTGATTTTGAAAAGTCACTTGCAAAGCATTTGCAAAAACTTGGAGTGGTAAGCACAGCCCAATCATCAGTATGCTAATAGTCATTCCTAACCCGCTAGCACGAAAACACCTAGATTTTGACAACACTTTGTACTGTTGTTTCTTAAACATGGGAGCCCCCATAATTTAACAGTGATGCTGCAATACTTATATGCTGATTGAAATGAGACTGATACTGATACTAAGTACATCTAGTTCTTATGTTTTGAACGAACAGGTATACTCCTTAATTTGTTACAAAACAACATTATAAATATACCAAAATAGAACAAAAAACAAACAATCAAACACAATAAAATATTACAGATTCTATTCCTATTTTAGTCAGTAAAATTATCCTTTTAGATCAGAATCATAGCGTTTTTAGATAGCTCAAGTTTCTAAATCGATATCTGATATAGCACTAGCAATTCTGAATATATTTCTCATGCTTTTTGTTAGGATTACACAAACAATTAGCCTCCAGCATTCACAAAAACCACGATGCGTCACACGTATTACACCAAAGAAAGTTGCGACAAAGCGCTCTCATAATAAAGGACCAAACGCGCCCAACAAAAGGGCCGTTTTAAAGCATCCGTATAGACTCAACCTGCCGTGTGGTTGTAACTTTCTGTCAATTTTTTCGACTACAGCATAGCCCGACCGCACTACACAATAGTCGCTTAGTTTCAATGTCACCCAAGGAAATCAAACAATAGCGCATACTTTTAACTTACTTCCCTCACCATGTTTAAGGGTAAGTTCAATCCATGTACCCAAATTTAAACTTCTACAGTCGCGGCATAGACATATGACGATGGCATCAATGTTGGTTTTGAATCGCCGATAAATTGCTTGTTAGATTGACGTTAATTTCCATGTCCTACATTTTTTATTCGAAACCACATACACTTCTCAAAGCATTCACAGCCCGTATAACATGATTTAATACAAATGTTTCATATCATTTTTTACCACCGCATCGACAAATGGTGTGGTTACTTTCCCGATGAGGCCTTCGCCATTCATATGCGCCGATAAAGCTTTTGAAAACCGTGTCAGCCGATTTGGATTTACATGGCTTTCACTTAACCAGGCTTTGGATTGCTCAATAGCGTTGCTTTGTTCAATCGAGAAGCGACACTGATCCAGTAATACCCCCAGCTTTGGTCGTTTATTATTTACCGTACTTACATCAAGTAAACCTTCATCCCTAGTTAAAATAGCCTTGCCATCAACATGCATCATGTAGTCGGTGCCCGGTATAAAGAAAAGTAATTCTACTTTTTCGTTTATTAATATATTTTTTAAACTGACGGCGACTTTATTTCCTGGGCGCTCAGGTATAAACAAACGTAGCTTATCAACGAAGTGAACAAAGCCTTCTTGATCTCCTCTAGGTGACAATTCAGTTTCACCTACTTCATTCATCGTTTTCATTAACAGGTACGGGCTCGCTGAAAGAAATTGCTCTGAGGATATTGAATGACTACTTTCTACTTGCAACTTTGTTTGTGTATTTCCCCACAGTTCTGCTCTAGCGGCAGCACGTGCGCAATGGAGATATACAGTTTTAATTTTTAAGACGATTTGGGACCCTTGGTGTTGTATTTGTCCATTGACTCTTAAACCATGGCCGATGCCCGGCACTAAATAATATAAACTTGCATAACTCCCCTTCTTAACCAGATAATCAATAGAGAGGGCAATCGTATGACTGTCAATAACGACCACATCTTTCTTTAACAGTGGAGCCATAGGAATTGTCGACTGACCATAAGCAGAAATAATAAGTGTTGAAAACGAAATCAACTCTAAACAATAATAATCCAACGCTGACTTAATACGCTTATCTAGAATTTTAGGGTAAGCAGAAATGATTTTTCTGAGCTGAGTTTCTGACGTGATTTTTTGGTTTATATATTCTACTAATGCCATATCGATTTATACCTTACTATGAAATTAATGGTGGTTTACACTATAAACGCTCACCTACTTTTCACGCCTAACATTTGGTTTCAAGGTATTGGTATTTAGTTTCAACTTAATCGGAATAATTGCATGGCAGTAAATGTACATGAGACTAAGCGAACCGTTTCTGCCATAGCAGTCATCGATCTGGCAAACGAGCTGGTAGAGAGAGGATTTATAAACGAAACTTATTTAATTGAAATGGGCCCCGATTTTACAGCTCTGTATAAGGCATGGAAAAACAATCAGCCAATTCAGGAATACCGATTACCCGAAGTATTATTTGTGTCTCTTTGGCAACAAGCAGACCTCCATAGCAAAGATTCTGATATCGGGTTAACGATCGGTTCAAGTATTAATCTTCAATCAAAAGGTCTTTTAGCTAACTGGTTATCACAGTGCAACACGCTTGCAGAAGCCTTTTCAGTATTTAGCCAAAATATATCACTACTTAACCCTTCAGAGCACTGGCAGAAAATTGAAGAAGGCAACCTAGTAAAACTTGTCGTGCGGTTTACCTCGTCGCAATACCCTTCGATAGCCATCGACAGAAGCATGGCTGCAATGCTTTCATGGAGCCATGCATTATCACTGGAAGGTATTACACCGCTTGCAGCCTCTCTACAAAGGCCCTCCCCTAATCGGCCAGCTAAATACATTGCGTTATTTGGCGAATCGACACTTTTTGAACAAACCCAAAACTGTCTTTGTATATCAAAAGAAGCTTTTAACCAAACGATTAAGCAAGCCAACCCTTATCTAAAAGGCATACTTGCTCAACAAGCTATGGAACACAGTAAACAATTAACGAAACCCAACAATCAATCTGTTTTGATAGCCGTCAATCACTTGTTAATTGAAGACCTCGCGCAGTTTTGTCAAATTAGCACAACATGTAAAAAGCTATATCTCAGTCGTTCGACTTTATATAGAAAACTGAAAAACGAAGGGACAAGTTTTACACTACTAGTGAAAGAAGCACGACTAACTAAATTCAAAGATAATGCCTTACGCCAAATAAGTCATGAAGACCTTTCTGAAGCATTAGGCTTTCAAGATATCGGCTCTTACTACCGTTTTCGAAAACTTAATAGCTAATTTCTAAATTTAGTTAACTAAAGGGGATTAGCCATGTATACAGCGCCTATTCAATGAAAAATAAACATATACAATTGTGATGAGTTACCCGGCGCTAATGAAATTCAGGTTTTACAATCAATTAAAAGTTAACACTCTGCGATTACACAATTTCGTCCTAATTCTTTTGCTGAATTTAGGGCTTTGCTCAGTTTTGCGAATAGTACTCGAGCGACAAGCGTGCAATGCACACTCACGATACTACTGATGATAATTATCCTGACATTCACACTGGGGTAACTGTAGGTAAATTAAACAGAACTGATGACAATCGCTGACATCAACAGAAATTCAATGTATTTTTCTTTTGCCCGAATAACACATATAAAGGAAGCAATTCCACCATAAGTAAGCGCCATACCCAATACCAATACTAAAAATTAGTGACATACCAAGCCCTAGAGTCGCACAACTCAGTATTTTAAATAGCCATGGTATTGAGTTAAAGTTACGCTCATGATTTAGAAATTATTGCTCCCCAAAATTCATAACACTTAGCTAAACTGCCAACAACTCTTGTCCGCTTTGAGTTTTAGCCTAGTTTACCGACTTTAGGATTTTCACCGTATTCATTGTCTTCATGGCTATCTTGAACAAGAAAAACAATAAGTATTATTAACCCTATTATGGGTATGAGAACTATTAACTGCCACCAACCGCTGCGCCCAGTGTCATGCAGCCTTCTTGTCGCGACACTAATACTTGGAAGCAAAAGAGCCAGCGAATATAATATTGATAATATCTCTTGCCCTATAAAAGCATCCAATACAGAAAAACCAATATAAATTAGTAGATAGAAAAGGATAAACATCCAATATTGAGTTCTACTCGCTCTACCCGTGAACTCTGCGTATTTTTTTAATGCTTCAATAAAATAATCCATGTTCGAGCTTCCTTGATGATTAATAATTAATGGTCTTTACTTGTTAGCTATAACTACTTTGGTACCGCCAACATAATCGTGTAAGCACCTTTTAGATTTAGAAAATATAAAAAGTATATTAACGATATTTATAATTGCCCCAATAACTGGGATTTGTGGAATACACCAATAAAAGCCATATCTTTTGGCCAGAACAGGGATATCTGCATGTTGCCCAGCTGTTGTCACTATTTTTATATTTTGAGCCTTTTTACCTAAAGTTTGCCCATCTCTTACTATAAATTTACCGTGAATAATTAGAAATATGACTGTGCTTATTAAAGCTATGGTTAAAGTATAAGCTTGTGAAGGCTCTATACCTTCTAAAACGCCATCAAAACCGGCCGAATAATACATCAAAAGAATAGTGATCGGTGCAATTGTTAAGCAATCTATTAATGAAGCCCAAAGTCGGCTCCATCTGCTAGCAAGTACACTGTCATCGGTATTTTCTAAACCCAATATTGACTCGTCCGAATCATCAATAATATTTTCCATGTTCTTCCTCAATGATTTTTTAGGTGATAGCTAGCGCCAAAATCACCAGCAGGTTACTGTCCGATTTTTTTTCTTGCTATGATTGACTCAGATAGCTAACAAATTTCATTTTTTTATAAAAAAATCAGATTTTTCAAGCCCCAGATATTATAGGCAAAGAGTGTAAGAAGAAAGCATGAGGTATGCCAGTTATTTTAGGACTGAAATTTGAACTGATTAAGAATGAAATTAAAATTGAAACAGAACATAAATAAGCACCCATAACTCACAAGCAAATAAACGATTAGAAGTGCACCTTGCCAATCTGTTAGGCATTCTATTAGACAATCGCTCAGGCTTTCTGAATCATAAACATCGATAATAAGACTAAGCCAATGCCTGGTAAAGTGACCCATTCGAATGCTTCGAGGCCGATCACAATACTCAGAATTATCACAAATACCGGTGTTAGAAATCCATACGCCGCAATCTTGGTTGCGCCCAGTTTTACCGTGGAATATTGCAGTACAAAAAAACTGCCCAAAGTGGTAAAAACCGACAGATATAACAACCCAGCGTACACTTTAGTTTCAAGGTTTTGCCAGATAATTTGATCGAGACGATTGAACGACAAAATAAACAACCAAAGGGCGCCAATGAGTATGACCCAGAATGTCATGACCTCCATAGGCTCCCCACGATAAAAACGTTTAATTAAAGGATTATAAATTCCCATAAACAAACAACCTATTAGGAAAATAAAATCACCATAATTTAATTGAAGGCCGATTAGTGCTTGTAGATCGCCACGAAACACAATCCATAAAGCTCCAACCGTGCCAATCAATAAGCCAACTTTTCGACGCCGGTTGGTATGGTCATTGTTGATGATGTATGCAAACACAGCGGTGATGGCTGGCACAACGGTATATAGCGCGCCGGTATTAATAACGCTTGTATAACGAAGGCTTTCAAACATACACCAGAAGAACACGACTAAAGGAATACTGATTAGTGAATAAGCACGAAATCGATCTAAAGTAGGAAAATGCCAACCATTTTTAAGAAAAACAAATGGTGCAAATAATAACGCAGCCAATAGGAAGCGTACGAACATCATTAACTCAGGCGCTAGTGCATTGGTAATCAATCCAGCTACGGGAAATGAACCTGCCACCAATACCATGGTGATGAGCATCAGGGCATGTACATGCATATTGCTACCTTGCTCGAACTTTTTAACCCTTAACTTCATGATGATTTCCATTTCACTCTCACTTTCTCAACAATAACGCTAACATACAAATGCCGGCCAGTTAATTTACTTACTCATCAAACACATGAACGTGTTTCAACAACCAGAACAACATCATAACTATTTTCCATTTGACGGATAATACCCTCTTTAAGATAATCACTGTTGAGCAAAGGTTAACGATGTATTAAAAATTAAAAATAATCGTACATCATCAACATATGAGGTAAAGGTCATTATGGATGGATTTAGCGCTATTCCAGTTTTTGTCGCCGTGGTTGAAAGTAGTGGTTTCTCCCCTGCAGCCAAGCTACTCGGTATTTCCAAGTCAGCTGTGAGTAAACGCATTAACCAACTGGAACAAAACCTAGGGGTTAAATTACTACATCGCACCACTCGAAAAATTAGCCTAACAGAAGCAGGTGAGCATTTTTATGAACATGCTGCGATTGCTAACAGTGCAGCCAAAGATGCAGAAGATGCGGTTGCACAACTACAAGGCGAGCCTCAAGGTCGTTTACGAATCAATACGCCCATGTCTTTTGGCCGCTTACACATCGCGCCGTTCATTCCAGTTTTTCTGAAACGCTACCCAAAAATAAGCATTGATATGGTAATGAGTGATGAAGTCGTCGATTTGGTTGGATCAGGTTTTGATATCACTATTCGTGCAGGTAAGTTAGCTGATTCTAGCTTAATCGCTCGGAAACTGGCACCTTTGCGTAGTGTATTATGTGCGTCGCCTGAATATCTTGAAAGTCAGGGTTACCCACAACAACTCGCTGATTTAAAACAACACAATTGCATCCTATTCTCTTACTCTCGAGACCTGAAAGAATGGACGTTCAACAAAAACGGGCGTTCACAAGCCATTGAAATAAGTGGAAATTATCAGGTAAATAATAGTGAAGCGCTAGAAGAAGCCTTATTACAAGGCATTGGTATTGGGCGTCTCCCCACTTTTGTTGCCGGCACTGCAATAAAAGCAGGCAGACTCATTCCCTTATTTACTGAATATGAGATGCTTGAATTAAGTATCTATGCCGTATTTTTAGAGCGGCAATATATGCCAGCAAAAGTAAGAGCTTTTTTGGATTTTGCTATTGAGTACCTAGGGGGTGACGAACCCTATTGGGATCGATAATTTATATTTCCACACAGTACCGTTAACTTAAACTCAACAATTATTTTCTATAATAGGTAATTATCATTCTTATAGAAACCTTTTAAGCTAGTTCTCATCTTAAGTCATCAACCTTAAATGACTTTAGAACACTTTCTCGCTAAAGGATTTTAATATGGAACTTTTTACTGCAATAAAAGAGCGTCGTGCGATCAAGCACTTTGATAATAATGCGAAAATACCTGAAACGGACTTCACTCAAATTATGGAGTCAGTTTTACTCTCCCCTACCTCATACAATATTCAGCATTGGCGATTTGTTCGCGTAAAAGAAGCCCATCTAAAACAACAAATAAAAGAAGCTGCTTGGGGTCAACAGCAAATTGAAGATGCTTCAGAGTTAATTGTGCTCTGTGCCGACACTCAGGCTTGGAGCGATAGACCCGAACGCTATTGGGCTAATGCCGATGAGAGCACACAAAATATGTTAGTGCCGATGCTGCAAGATTTCTACCGCGATAAGCCGGAAATGCAAAGAGACGAAGGTATGCGTTCTTGCGGTATGGCGGCACAAACATTGATGCTCAGTGCCAAAGCATTAGGCTACGATACTTGCCCTATGGTTGGCTTTGAACATGACGCCGTTGCGGAGTTAGTTAAGCTACCCAAAGATCATTTAGTCGGGATGATTATCGTGATGGGCAAAGCTGCCAAAACTGCTCATAGCCGAGGCGGACAATTACCTTTGAGTGAGGTATTAGTAGATAATACATTTTAGTAGCATTGTTGTAATATCATTGTCTTAATGCTTAGGGTTATTCTTCTGATTAAAAAGTCAGTTAGTAAATAGGAAGACGAGAATGATTGCATGTGACCAACATGATTTTATAGAAATTGCCTGCATGTACCACCTTAGGGTGGTACTGAAATTGAAAACGGGCGATGAAGTAATTGGAATCGCCCAAGATACAATTTTAAACGATGAGCGTGAAGAATGTATCAAGGTCTTAAAGGATAACCAGACCTATGAAGCCATCATGCTGTCGCATATTTCAACTATGCGCGCCGTGACTTCAAACCCGCATTTCGACTTCGTAAATTTTGACTGAATTTGTCAATAAGAACCAGTTAACTGTGAACTCTATGACTAGCGACTAAGAAGCCCATCATTCGTTTGGCTCTCTCAGCAGACTCCTTCAAACCACTAGTATGCGCACACACAATTGCGCCCTCAATCAATAGCAGTATTTCTAATGATAACTCTTCCCTTTCTGACTCAGGTACGTCTTGAAGTAAACTCTGTATGAACCTAGACAATTCCAGTTTATGCTCCGCAGAGTAACGATGAATAGGATGCTCAGTATCTGAATATTCGGCGCAAGCGTTAATAAAATTACAGCCAAAGAAAGTATCGGAATGAAACCATTCAGTTAATGTATCAAAAACAGCTTGTAGGTGTGCGTCTGGTAAATCCAAATAATCACTATTGGCAATTTCATTCACTCGGCTTTGAAACCATTTGCCAAACTGTTCATGTCGCAGCTCTAGAACTGCTTTGATCAACTCATCTTTTGATTTGAAGTACTTATATAAGGTGGTTTTTGACACACCCGATTCAGCTTGTACTTTATCGATACCCGTTGCATGAAAGCCATATTGGTTAAATAAGCTCAATGCGGTATTTAGAAGATGTTCACGTCTGGGAGTGGCCATTTTACTCTCTTTTTTCAGCTTCTTGCTAATGCCACTTGGTGAGATATGTCGTTTGACTATGCATTAGCTTTTGTAAATATACTCTCATAATAGAACAGATCTGTACACACCAAGGCCTGCACTATTAAAATTTAAGCATGGTATAAGAATTCCGTCGCTGTCACGATCTGTTCTCTTGCTCTGGATATTCTGGATCGAACCGTTCCAATTCGGCAGCCCACAACGTCAGCTATTTGTTCATAACTCAAGCCCTCCTGCTCTCTCAGTAATAACGAACTCCTTAAAGCAAGGGGTAATCGCTCGACAGCTTGCTTGATCGCATGACGTAATTCGTCATTAAGCGCATTCTTTTCGGGTGTTTCAATACTGGTCAGGTTGGTTATTGATTCAGGGTGAAATGCTTCATCAATATCCAACATATTTCTGTAGTGTCTATTTGCTTTAAAATTACTCAATGCAGTATTGACAGCAATACGATAGAGCCAGGTATAAAACTGACTGTCGCGTCGAAAGTTTTTTAAGCCTTTATAAGCTTTGATAAAGGTATCTTGCACCACATCTTTAACCGCATCATGGTCATGAATATAAATTGATACGACGCGAACAATAGCTTGTTGATGTTTGATCACCAGCATGTCAAAGGCCTGTGTATCGCCCAGCAAAAAGCGACCAACAAGTAATTCATCCGAATTATTTTCTTCTTTTGGCTCGACACATTTCTCTTTCTTACGACCAAAATCAGCTATAACAACTTGACCTAAATAAGTTGAAGTTGGCTCTGAAGCTCGATCGTGATCTTCATAAACGACTTGGGGTCTGTTTGATGCTTGATACATGGTACCTCTCCAATTGATACGTGAAATAATGAGCTTAACTAATCGATTTGGGGTAAGTGTGCTGAGCGGTGTAACGGTGGAAAACATATGCAATGAGCACAAGTAATATGCTGCCACTCAATACCGGGAAAAATAGAAACGAAAATCCTTTAGACCCCATCAAAATCACAATAGGATCTGCACCTGCAGGTGGATGAATGACTTTAAAGAGAACCATCAAGGTTATAGCGACAGCTACTGCGATAGAAAGAACAAGTGGCGATGAAACCCATAATGATACGAACACAACACCGACTAATGCAGAAATAAAATGACCGCCTATCACATTTTTTGGTTGTGACAAGGGGCTTTCTGGTACAGCAAATAGCAATACACAACTCGCACCAAAAGGCGCCATTAGTAGAGGTGAACCTGTCCCAATGGTGAAAACTGACAGTAAAAAAATACCAATTGCACCACCCGCGCCTGATACTAATGAATGGTTAAACTTCTTACTTTTCATAATAATTTTCTCAGTGGTTCAATCTTATAGAACTGTTTCAATTGTATTGTCTATTCTGCCCTTTTCACCTTCAGGTGCAGTGATCAATTTAAGTACCCACACCACACTGAACAAGTCTGTACACCAAGAAATATTAAATGAACAGATCTGTTCATGTCAAATTTATTTTTTTAAAATTAAATGGAACTTTTGAATATTTTGAGCGATCTACCTAACCGTTACCACATGAAATTTGAATGTTAATTTGGAGAAATAACGATGATAAAACTATACGACTTCCCGCTTTCAGGTCATGCACACAGAGTACGACTAATGCTCTCTTTACTTGATTTAGACTACGAAAGAATCGAGGTGGCACTTGCTAAAGGAGAGCAACGTGGTGAGGATTTTTTAAAACTGAATCCTTTTCATCATGTACCGGTCTTAGAAGATGACGGTTTTTTGATTCGCGACTCAAATGCAATCATTACTTACCTTGCAAAGAAGTACGCTAAAGAATGGTACCCCGATGATGCAGTTTCCAGCGCAAGAATCCATGAGTGGTTATCCGTCGCAACCAAAGAACTTTCTGAAGGCCCTGGCGCCGCTAGACTAGTGAATGTTTTTGGTGCCAGTATTAATCAGCAAGCGGTTATCGATAAGAGCCACAAATTATTCGCCATTATGAACGATCACCTAGGCACGAATGAATGGTTTGCATTAGATCAAATATCGGTCGCAGATGTCGCTTTATATACCTATACCGCTCATGCACCAGAAGGCAATGTTTCGTTACAAGGCTATCCTCACATTCGTGCTTGGATTTCAAAAATAGAAACACTAAAAGGTTTTGTCGGCATGCCCAATTCTGCCGTTGGCTTAGCCGCTTAATAATATTAATTATAAATTACAAGAACTAGGAAATGGAGATATTTTACTAAATATTCCCTAACTAGAAATACATAGCCACATCAATTGATGGCGATCAAAGTTAATAAAGGTATTCCAGTTAAAACATGTTTCAGAATAAAGTTATCTGGAATACCAGGGCCCTGATCTTCTATACCAACACACCATTAAAATAACGACATACTAGCTGATGAAAACGGGTGAGATGAATGGGTTTATCAGCCTGATATGCATGTAACGTATAAACTGGCCACAAGGGGCCCGTTATCTTGTCCATAATATGAATCAATTCACCTGATTTAATTAAGGGTTTAGCCGTCACATCAGGTAGTAACACTATTCCCAAGTGGCGTAAGGCCATTTCAAGCGCACTTGGTAAAGTATTAACCCTAGAAAATTGTTTCAACTTGATCACCGTTTTCTCATTCGAACCAAGCTCAAATATTGGCATTTTTGGGCTCTGCCATGCCGTTGAAATCCAGTTCAACGTCATCAAATCCTCGACTGAGTTTGGCAACATAGACCGATTAAGAAAAAGTGGTGTCGCACAAAAGATTTCTTTGATGGTACCCACGGGCAACGCTCGGTAGCTGCTGTCCGCTAATTCACCTGCATGTAGCGACACATCAAGATTGTGCTCAACAAGATCTAAACTCTCATCGCTAACGATCAATTCGGGCTCCAAACCTGGGAATTCTGAACATAATTGCTCAATAGCAGGCATTACGACAATTGATTCAAGTGCGTGAGGAAATGTAATCGCAAACCGGCCACTCGGATTCTCACCAGCATTAGCAATATCTGCATAGGCTAACTCGACCTGATCCTGCAATAGCTGACAACGTAAGAATAATTTTTCTCCCAATGCTGTGAGCGATACACCACGAGTGGTTCGATTGAGAACCCGAACCCCCATTTCATTTTCTAATAATTTTATTTGTTGGCTCACAGCAGACTTTGTAATGCCAAGCGCTTCTGCCGCTTGGGTAAATGAACCTTTTTGAGCAACATGAGCAAAAATCATTAACCTGGGAAGTTGTTTTGTATTGTTCATAATTTCTAAACAGTAAGTTAAAGGTATGGGTATTGTTCTTTATTTTACTTAACCCTATTATTCTTTCAAGTTACATTTACTTTGCACGAGAGCAAACTTCCAACACGACAAATTAATGAAGAGGAAACAAACATGTCTGCATATATTATTGTAGGGTTAACACCAAAAGATACCGACAAACTTCAACAGTACGGCGCATCTGTACCGCCTATACTTGCAAAGTATTCTGGTGAAATATTAACCAAAGGTCCTATTGAAAAGTTACAGGGTAACTACCCCCATAAGATTCAAGTTGTTATTGCCTTCCCAAACAAAGACAAAGCACGGGATTGGTATAATTCAGCTGAGTACCAAGCACTTATTCCGGTACGTGATCAGGGCATGGATTCAGAATTTCAACTGCTCGGCTAAAATCGATGTTTACTAACAAGCCAATAAAAGATGGAGCTATAGTTTGATTAGTCGCATCTATAATTTTCAACCACAATGATTTAAATTGAGATAAATAACATGAGCTTTAAATTGTACACTCAAGAAGACGCGCCCGAAGAGAGCCAAAAATTACTACAAAATTCACAAGCGGCCTTTGGCATGATTCCAAATCTATTCGCGGTAATGGCAGAATCGGCTCCACTACTTGAAGCGTATCAAACCTTGCATACGCTGTTTCAGCAAACAAGTTTCAATGCGGAAGAGCTTACCGTTGTTTGGCAGACTATCAATGTGGAACATGCTTGTCATTACTGTATACCAGCTCACACTGGAATCGCACATATGATGGATGTCGATGAAGCCATTATTGAAGCGCTCAGAAATGGCTTTAAACTACCCTCTGAAAAACTTCAGGTACTGCACACAACGACATTAACTCTGGTTCGCAATCGTGGACACTTGAGCCAAGACGATAAAAGCGCTTTTATTAGTGCTGGGTATGAGCAGCGCCACTTATTAGAAATTGTCTTAGGCATTTCACAAAAAGTCATAAGCAACTATGTGAATCACTTGGCTGAAACGCCTGTTGATGATGCATTTAAGAAATTTGTGTAATCATAAACTTCTTTTCCTAGGGCGTTATATCAACCAAGTATCAGATACTAATCAGTATGAGAATTTGGTCTGTTTTATGGAATTCTGTGCTATTTGGTATGATGCCTATACATTAAGCGTAACGGTTTAAACCTGAATCTGCGATTATAAACAAAGGTTTACACCCGCCCAATCTAACTAAATAACATAAGTTTAAATGTCCGTAAATTAGGCGCGGAGCGATTTAGTTTGAATGGTAAAAGACGGCCATTTTATTGGTTGGCAGAACTAACGAAATAAGTAATTAGCGAGACGTTTTAGAGCGTCATAAAACAACGAGTACGCGCCCTAAAGCGATACTTTTTGTATACGCAAATAATGGTCGGTGGAAATTATTTAAGCAACAGGTATTATTTATCAAAACTTTATAATCTTTAACCATTCCCCTAAGAACTACCTATTTTCGATACCGACGATTTGTGATAAATAACTATCACGGTTGAGTAAAAAGTCTATCAAAAGGGCTGGGTAATTTTTTGAAACAGCTTGTTGAACAGACCTCCTATTCCTCAATGCGTCACGCCACATCTGGCACTTAGGTAAATTTATAAATATGTCTAAATCAGAAAAAATATCAAATACGTCAAAATATCGAAAAATAGGCCCATACACAGCATCTATCAAATGAAATCTTTCCCCAGAAAAAAAAGGGTTGCCACTCAATTCTCTCTCAATAAGTTGGAATTTTCTTTGTATTTCAGCAAGGATCACTTGGAAATGTGATGCTTCCTTTGCATTGTACAAGCAGGCAATTTTACTCAGTATCCTGGTACCAAACTCAATCCATGCGCGATGATAAGCTTTCTCAAGACTATCAACAGGGTGCAAGGATCCATGCGTTATCTCATCCAAATATTCACAAATGATTGAAGACTCAAACACTGTGTATTTTTCATCAACTATTAAAATCGGAACTTTTCCTATCGGAGATTTTAGTTCAAACCACACTGGTTTTTTTGCAAGATCAATATCAGTTCTGGAGTAAGAGATATTTTTTTCATCTAAGGTGATAATTGAACGTTGCACATAGGGGCATAATACGTGAGTAACAAGATGGAAGTTTTGCTGTTTCATGGAATATCGCTCCTATGAATTAGTTAATTGTCGACTTAACGGAAGATAAGTACTGATAGCATATTTTCCATCTCCCAGCCCAATCAGTACGACGGCCATCAAGGTGAGCACTAGCGGATATTCCCATCCTCCACCCGTGTTAGTAAATAGCCAACCATTTGTAAAGTGTGCCCAAGTAGCTCCGAGTAGAACAGGTACAATGAGCGCTGAAAATAATCGAGTTTTAAAACCTAATAGTAGTGACACGCCAGCGACAAGCTCTAAGACGAAAACAAAATAGGCAAGTACTTCAGGTAATCCGATTGATCCAAAGAATTGTGCGGTGCCAGCCAAAGTAAATACTACAAATTTAAGGTAGATGCTGTGTGCAAGTAGTACCGTGGCGAGCGAAATACGTAAAATAAATGTGCTGATACCTGAATTAAGTAAATTATTCATTGTGATTTTCCCCTGTTAAATTTAAGTATCTGTGCATTATGAATCTTGTAAAATTGCAAATAAATTGGCAATGTATGCAAACTTATAATGCATTAATGCAATACAAAGGATTATATGGATTGGAATTCATTGAAGGTATTTCTAGCGATTGCTCGTAGAGGTTCTTTATCTGGTGCGGCAAATGACCTTGTCGTTAATCACTCAACCATCTTTAGGCGCTTGAACGCCTTTGAGGAAAAAATAAGTGGCAAGCTATTTGAACGTATAAATAACAACTACGAATTAACTGCATTAGGACAAGAGCTGCTCGATCTTGCACAAACTATCGAAAATTCTTTTGATGGCATAGAGCGGCATATTATAGGCAAAGATTTTCAACCTCAGGGTATCGTTAAGATCACTGCTCCCAACAATATCGCTTATCGGTATCTACCTCGCTATATTTCCGAATTCAACCTTAATTACCCTGAGATACACATCGAAATTTTGGTTAGCAATCAAGAATTTAATATGTCTAATCGCCAAGCTGATATTGCGGTGCGAGCAACACCTTCGCCACCGGAGCATTTGATTGGTAGGCAGGTGAGCACCCTCAACTGGAGTATATTTGGCAGCAAGCGATATGCTGATAAATTTGGTTTGCCCAATAAATCGGATGAATTAATCAATCATTCTTTAATTGGTGCCACAGGGGCCATGCGTAATTTACCTGCATTCATCTGGCTAGATAAACACTTTGCGAACCAAGTTATAACACGCTGTGATGATTTGACTGCGATGTCTTATTTTGTAGAATCGGGCCAAGGCCTGGCATTTTTACCTGACGATCAATGTCGCCCTGAACTTATAAGGTTATTTGGTGTTCAAGAGAGTAAACCCAGTAACTTATGGTTGTTAACCCACCCTGACCTTCGTAATGTTGAAAGAATAAAATTGGTAATGCAGTATTTAACAAAAGCCTTCTCTCAAGAATGGACTTCTCGAACGACAAATTGATTGCAGGGTGAAATGTCAGAAACTGAAGATATTGGGATGATGAAACGAAGGGCGCCCCATGAATAGGGGCTGATTTGATAATTGTAAAAACCGTGAAGATAAATTGAAACTAAGTAATTAAATTTTTTAGCTTAGCTCTGCATGCCATTCCGTCAGCATATTGGTGACCCATGACGTAATAAAACCCTCGTCAGCTTTGGGCGCTGTTAACGCCGGGCCTGCGGCATGCCCTAACATATTAGCAGTAAGTCTTTCATTATTTTGGGTTAATTCAGCCAAGCCTGTACAAGAAGGGCAAGCAATATGGTCTCCAGATTTTGCGTTGTGGGGTATCACCATCGTTGGACCACATACCGGACAGTTTTGTAACGGTATACCAGGCTCTGAATGACCTACAACATGCTGAATCTCGTTTCTATTTGCTAACGCGATAAATGCATCAATTGACGTTTCACAAAACTGACTTCCGCGATTTTCTTGAAGAATAGCGAGCGCTTTTTTAATCGGCATTCCTTCACGATAAGGACGAGAACTAGTCATTGCATCAAATGCATCACAAATACCGACAATTCGAGCGACCAAAGGTATTTCTTCCTTTTTAAGTCCATAAGGGTACCCTTTACCATCAGGCCTTTCGTGATGATAACTAATCGCCTCTAGTGCAAAATGGCTCAAGGGGTGAAGTTCAATCAGCTTCGCTCCTATATCTGGGTGTGTCTTAATAACCTCATACTCATAATCAGTTAGCTTCCCTTTCTTATTTAGAATAGCGTCAGGAATACCTATTTTACCAAGATCGTGTAAAAAACCGCCCAAACTAATTTCAAGTGAATCCTGAAGAGATAAGCCCAGCTCAAGTGCTAAGATTCTAGAGAATTGAGAAACCCGCCATAAATGTCCTCCAGTATATGCATCCCTCGCCTCAACTACTGCGGCCATAATTAAGAGTGATTCAAACAAAGATTGCGTGGAGTTATTGACCTCTATTTTGTTTGCCATGACATCCTATCCATTGTTGATATTTGCTGTTTATATTAAGCCCACTCACAGGGAGTTATTATATTATGACAGCATCCTAACTATATAGTTCAGACCTTAAATCCTGTCTGCCTTCATGCCTCCATGAGTAAGTATTCTGCAAATATCATGAAGACCCCGTATATAACTTTTCACTTTCATGTATCAGGTCTTGGCAACCCCCTCTGCTTTGCACTTACAAGCTTTATTTTCATAAAAAGGGATGGCGACAACAACAAGCATAAGGCATTTTAAATTGATTCTGTAATCCCAAACTACAGGTTGATTCAAATAGTTTGGGGGTTTATTTTTGTTATCTCAGTTTCTTTTCCCTATACATTTTTCTGAATAACAGGTCTAGTTATTCGTTATATAATTAGGAAAAGCCCAATCATCAAAGTTTATTACAACTGAGTGGTTTGATATGTGATAAGACCTTCCTCTAGCTTATCTTCTTCACTCGCATAATCCGCCGTATCAAACGTTAATAACATCACGGGGAGTAACAAAAAGTCGACAATTAAAGCGAATTTCTCCAGATATTGAAAAAAGGAGCAATGGATGTTTGTATGCTGATTCATCCAGATCTCAGGGGAGTAAAACGAATAAAAGTAATCACAGATATGTTGATAAACTTATTTGAACAGAAAAATTAAGCTAGGTTTATACTCAGTATCTAGCATTCCTCATTAGCTCCTAATGCCCCTTCAGCTCAACTTTTTATGTCAAATACGCCACTCACGTAACCATTTTCACATTATTCAACACTTAGAATGAATAGGGCTGAATTATTCAAAGATAAATAATGAAATATTAAAGCCCCCTTTAATCCCTAAGCAAACTATTGATCAGTACTAATAATCTTATTTTTAGAACCCCGAATTATCCAAGCTCAATTTCAACAATTGCTTTAAAATATCCTGCGCTCTAGATAAAATACTTACCTAACTAATTAATTGAGGCCATAAACTCGTGGAATTTCGAACCTCATAAATCCATTGCGCTCTTCCTTTGCTATGGTGGGCGCTTCATGTTTAAAATATCTGGTTTGTAGTGCATACAGCACAACGTCAAATTCGTCATCACTCAAGTTCGCTTTAAGCTCTTGGCGTTCAGTCATATATAGATAGCCTTTTTGCCAGCGTCTTTCACGCTTCTGATCTAATTGAGACTTTGTATTTATAGACGACTCATCAAAACCAATGGAACGCCTGATTGAGTCGATTTCAATTTGCCGTTGCTCATTTGATAATCCATCCAGTTCTTGCTGTACAGAATCAAATCCAAATAACATCTTTGACAAGATCCCAGTACTATCAAACGTCGTCCAATCCACAGACTCATCATATTGCGCTTTAAATGCGGTTTGAAGAATTGCGATTCGCTCATTCATGTTGGTATCATAAGACGAGTCTAATAAACCTACCGCTTTTTCAAGCGTTATACGCCTTTCTTCTTCGAAACTGATTGAGTCGGACCAAATCCGTTTAGCATCTTCACCAAACAGTGCTTCCCGTTTTTTCCATAACTCGGCATTTTGCTGAACTAAATCCATATCATTTATGATCAGTGTATTATCTAGCAACCATTGATCGTATTTAATTATGTTAGCGACCGCTTTTAGCACTTGAACAGAGAACTTTGGAAATGCGCTTTCAATAATGCTGCCGAACAATGAACGCCCTTGATATGGGTACAACTTCAGGAGCTCGTTAGAGTCACTTTTAAGCTGAACTTGTATCACTATATCCTGAATAATATGCCCATATTTTGCTTTAAGCTTTTGGACCCATTTTGACTTAAGAGTCTCAAAATCCACCTCAATTGTCGTTATTTTAGATGTTACTAGCGATTTTTGAGATTTTATATCCGAAACGGAAGCACGACCCTCTTCTACTGATTCACTCAATAATATACTCGTTAAATTTTCATCCTGAACATAGCGGGTATAATAAAAGGAACATTCTTATTCTTTAGCTTACCTTTCAGCTAGTCGATAATATCCTCATCACCTGTACCAGACTGTTTACTATAATCCTAAAATTAGAATTATAATTCTAATGACCACACTGTGCTTTCACCCTCATTTTCCATGATATAATGCTGGCCATGATACATCCGTTCAATTTTGTATATAACGCCCCTAAAGCTCAACAAAATCGACACCACCCCTATTAGGCTTAAAGCATTGAATTCATCACAAGCACAAACAACTCAATATAAACTCGAGAAAGGGGCTAGAAAATTCAGCGTTGCTCCGATGATGGATCGGACAGACTAAAAATAATAATTCTTATATATCAAGATCTTATAATAACAACAAATCACCATGTAGCACTTTAGTAGCACTAAAGTCATTTTATATGTAAACACCAAAAAACCAAAATACATATAAAACAATCACTTAACAGAAGTCACTACAAGCTGAAAAAGAACATATCTTCGCAAGAATAGCTAAACTATTCTTTTCACATAATCAGCCTCTAAAAAAACAAAAATTTGAATGTTATAAAAAAATTAGATAGGTCTTAAATTTTCGAATTTATCTGTTAACTTTTAAGTAAACAAATAGATGCGAGGAATCATAGGTGTTTGGATTAGAAGAATTATTTTTAGACTTTTTAGATGATTTAGGTTTTCAAGTTGAGTTTAGCTTTGAAGAAGATTTTGAATTTGTATCTGATCAGATTGTTAACGGCAAGGTATTTAGTAGAGCAAAACTAGCAGAAATCCGAAATTTTCAACTCCCATATCTAAAGCAATCTCTGTTAAACATTAAGAACGTAGCAGAAGAAAATTTAAATCAACTAGATCTATCTAGACTAAAAACCTTGGCAAGAGAAAGCTTTTTTATTTTCAGGAACATATCATCTTCGAAGACTGAAATAGACTCAGCACTACGAAGACTTGAAGAATTCATAGCGTTATACATAAAAAAATATAATAAAAACAAGCATACTAATGAGAAAAATAAAACGATAAACCAACAAGTAGAAATAGATGTTAACATGGCAATTATCACATTTTTTGCCCACAAAATGCTTGTAAAATCCATTTTTATGGACGAATTTGGACAATACATAAAGCCACAACCTAGCCCGAAAATAATCCGAAATCCTATAAAAAACAAACCAAAAACTTAATTTTGGTAAGTTCTGCAACAAAGCAGCCCCTGAAGGCGGGGTCGATCTGCTTAGCTATCACGATTTCGATTACTCATACTTTGAGTGATTATGAGTTAAAGTGATAGCTTCCAATATCACGATTCTGACCCCAGAGCGATCGTTTTGATGAAAACCTAAGTGCAAAAAATTCATTGAGCGTACAAACAACTTATTTCATCCACATTTGATACCGAATAGTGTTCGACAAATGCAGAAGAATAAGAAATAATTTGGTTTCATATGTTGTTTTTGAAGCTATTCACTCTGATGTAGCAATAACAATAAAATAATAAACTTATTTAGTATCGAATAAAGGGGTGGTTTTATGTATTCAACGTTAAATTCAATCGTATTAATCGTAGCAGTATTATTCACATCGTCGTCTAATGCAGGCTTTTTTGACGAACTTAAAGAAGTTGGCAATAAAATCAAAGAGTTTGCTCCAGAACAGCAAGAAGTAGCTGCTGCGCCTAATAATTCTCATAAAGCCAGCTCTAATAACCTGCTCGCCCTCAATAATACAAGTAGCGCCGCAAACCTTAAAAGTAATCAAAGTAAGTTCTCTTTTAAAGGGGTTGAGTTGGGGCAAGACCTCCAAAAATTTAGAGATTTATACCCCGACTCAGATATAACTACCTCCAAAATAGGAGATAAAATTAGTGGGTATTCAGCAAATAAAGGTAATAAAAAAAAGGCTGTTACTTTCGATCATAAAGGTAAACTTTATAACTACCGTGAATTTATTCGCGTAAAAGGCTTATCTCTTAGTACCACAGTGGAAAAAATGGTTTCAAAATATGGAGAGCCTAATAAGGTTTTTGATGGGGGAAACGGGGGCTGTAGACAAGCTACAAGAGGTTGGAACAAATTCATTGACGTCAGTGGGGTGAAGCTTAGGGATTTTATGAAAAATACACTACAACAAGCACGTGTACCAGAAAGTAATGTCGCTTGTATCTCTCTTTGGTGGGCTAATTCGAAAAGCTCTCTTCTGAAAGTTTATATCAAGGAAGGGGAACAGCTAAGAGTCTGGATGGAAAATAACGAATTAAAGCTCGCGCATGATGATTACATCAAAACAACTCAAACTAATTATAATGCTGCACAAAAGAAGACGAACACTAAAACTATTGAGTTTTAACCTAACACGTTGGATGCATTATATGTAAGTCTATATGCTTTAGTGGCGAGTTAAATTTAAAGCTGTTCGTCACTTACATAGAGCTGCGCTAACAAAAGCATCCTAAATCATAAACGCTATTGCTCACGAGCCTTCATTAATCCAATATGAAGTTTGGCTGCATTTGTCTATTTGAACGAAATGAATCAGCGTCTACTTAGTTCAAGCTTCCGACATTAAACATTGATTGTTCAATGGTTAGCTAGCGGACTAATAAGTCTTAGAGGGGTTGCCAACTATAGTTGCGACTTATATTCGAAACTGTAAGATTGGGTTCGAGCCGATATAGTTTAAATCGACTGTAATAAACTTAAAAAATCCAAAGCCCTACACTGTTTATTTTACCCCCCCCACTCCCTTCTAAACTGATTTATTAGTTCAGAACAACTCCTTTTTAGGAGCTATTCATTAGTGAGCAATAAAAGTCACGTTCGACCTACTCGTTACGCCCTACCGTCAATGAATTCGCTTTATGACAGTCACAGTATAATTGTGATTTTTATTAGCTGCTTTATTTTCTGAATACTTAATAAACCCTGATGATTCAAGAGAACGCAGCGAGGAATTTAAATTTTTATTTTGATATTTATTATCGAGATGGGACATCGCCATTATATCAATCAAACAATTTCTACGCTTTGAGAAATTTTTGTACTTTTTAGAAGTCGCAGCAAGAAAATATCTATAAAAATGCTTTGTATAGTCGCCTTTAACCCCATTAAATGTGTCGACAGAGTAAACAGTAATGCTAGATGTCTTTTGTTTATACAAATCAACAAAAACACCATCTAATGAACATTCAAATTCTTTTTCATCGTTATTAGTAGAAACTTCTAGTTCCCCTATTAACCTGAAGAAGTACTGCTCTCCTTTATCATCTTTCACTATGAAATATGTATTTATAAGTCTTTTTAGCTTTTCTTCAAAATTGTCCTGATAAGATGTTTTACTGAAGTTAGTCATGTTCACTCCACAGTCTTTAGCAAGATCTCTGAGTTTATAGGTTATTAATGCTGACTCATCATTCTGAAACTTAGCAAGTAAGCTAACGTATATGTAAAATGAGGTTTGACACAGCGGACGTCCAACAACTTTGTATTCCCAATTGTCGATTTTTTGTGTATGTATTTGAATCTCATTGCTGCGATTAGCATTGAAAATTGGAGACTGTGCTACAAAGTTCATTACTGGAGCACTTTGACGAGAATAATAGCCAGAACTACCATCAAATTCCTTCGTCATTAAAGGTTCATCTATTATTGTTCTGGTGTCAGGATAAGTCCAATTCGAAGAATTGAAAATATTGCTTACAGCTTTTTCAACTTCTTCATCAATTAGTGGGTCACTACTTTTGAATAGTTGCTTTATTTTTGCTTTAGTTGTGAAATATTTGTTTTTTATTATTTTTATTGTGTCTTCGCTCATAAGATCCTCTACGGTTTGTGGATCTTAATTATAAATCTTTCAGTAACTGTTTTGACCCAAACTTGGCAAAATCGATACGAAAAATTTGGCAAAATCGATACGATTTATATTTTGAAAAATTCCTTAATAGTTATTCAGTAACTTTTCGCTAGTTAACTAACCACTTATTTTCGTTATACAATCACTTTTACTCGTTTTTAAGTCACCCAGCACCTGCCTACACCTATACGCCACTTGGTAAATCGAGTGAATTATTTGCCTTTAAGTATCTAGTTAATTATCGCTTAAAGTATCTAAATTACTTAGTGCAGTTCAAAAAGTGTGCAGAGTGAATCTATATATCAACTTTGTATAGTCACTGCCTTTAAGTATAAAAATAAATAACCATTTAAATATCTAATTTAGATGGTTTTGTTTATTAAACAGGACTGGTTAAATCTATATCTAAATTTGATTAAGTCTTAATCTTAATATCTAAACAAATATCTAATTAATAGATCTGATTAAAATAGTTTTGTTTATTAAACAATAACTGAGTAAATCTAAATTTAACTAAGTCTCACCTACCAAGCTTCTAAGTTCTAAATTAACAATACTTCTTCTGGGTAAGCACCCTGCGGGCACTTCTTTTTAGGGAGTACTGAGGGGTTTACCCTTCGGTCAAGTGGGAAAACCTCTGCGTAGCAGGGGTTTGCCCTTCTTGACTGCCTCATTTCTTATACGTTTAGCTAGACATAGCTGAAATAAACAATATGTTTATATAAGAGGTGCGAGATGGGGAGAAAAATATTCAGCTTTTTTGTAAAAGCAGAAAAAACCATAGGCTCAGACGCATGTGCGGCAAGAGCGAATTATTTGATGAGCGAGACACATGAAAATCATGTAGCCTCAGGAACAAAAATAATAAAGATTCATGGTGATGCACAGCATGTTGCAACACATGCAAGCTTGAAATGGGCGCAAAGGAATAGGATTAAATATAAGAGCGGCGGCCGCCCTAATCACACTTATGGCATGGAGTATTGCCTCAGCCCTCCAAAAGGCTATCAGCTGGATAAAAACAGTGCTAGAAGGCTTACTCAAGAAATAGTTATGACTATTGCACCAAAGTTAAACTTAAAACCAAAAGAATTAGCTGAAATATCTTATTCTTGCGTACACCAGCAGGATAATGCGCATTTAAACATCTGGTTTTCTACCATCACAAAAGATGGTCGAAATATTTATTCAAAAGGTCTTTCTCGACCATCTATAACTAACGCCATCCGACGAGTGTTTAATGATTTTTGTCTGAATGAATATGGCCTCGACATTGACAATTACGTTCCTGAAAAATCATCCCCTACAAGCAAATCATGGCAAAAAATAAATGATCAAAAAAAAGAAATAAAATCAGCGATAGCTGATATCCAGAAAGAATATAGTGTGCTGGCAAATCGCAAGAAATTACTGGATAAAAAAGAAGGGATTCTAAAGAGCATTCTTCCTGCTCAGATACAGAAATGGATAGATTACATTCATCAAAAAAACACAAAACGGATCAAATCTACGGAAAATAGAATTTTAAAATCTATAGAGAAGATAATTGATTGTGATGAAAACGGGTATTTAGAAAATCTTGTTATAAAAGCTTATGATGAAAAAAGAGATAATTTTGCACAGAATATTAAAAAAATTATGAGCAAATCAAAGCTCAAATTAGATGCATAAGCTAAAACTTTAACTTATGCATATTCTGGCC
>Ga0209184_1000381_pt1 | contig 50748 bp, 42 predicted proteins | sample EN8Hudsemesocosm_2_FD_184627 | JGI IMG/M metagenome (GOLD analysis project Ga0209184, IMG submission 184627) | Methane-oxidizing microbial communities from mesocosms in the Hudson Canyon - EN8C Hudson Canyon (SPAdes) (version 2) | ecosystem: Environmental > Aquatic > Marine > Cold seeps | place... | reverse complement strand
TAGCGTTGATCACTTTCTTTCGAATATCGGTTGAGTAAGGGGCTGGCACAAAAATATTATTGGGAAGCGAGAAAAGGGAAAACTATATCACATTGAGGTGTAATGTATTAATACGGGAAATGTAATATATTAGGTGTAGGCTATGCCGTACTCATTCCTGTCCAGCTAAAAGAACAGCATCTCTCAAAAATTCGCCAACAAGGCTTTCCGAACTATAAAATTTATCCCGTAGGTGAACGCGAAGAATTTTACACCTCAGTTATTTATATAGAACCTTTTGCAGAGCGTAATTTACGTGCATTTGGTTATGATATGTATCTCGAGTCGGTGCGGCGGAAGGCAATGCAAAGAGCACGAGACAATAATACTGCTGCAATGTCTGGAAAAATCACCCTAGTACAAGAAACAGAGCAAGACATACAAGCAGGGTTTATCATCTATTTACCTCAATTTCGTCGCGAGGCTAATATTTCAACTCGGGACGAGCGACGAAGTCAAATCATTGGTTGGCATTATACCGTTTTTAGAATGAATGATTTAATGCACGGCATCCTTGGAAACAGTTTTAAAGACCTAGATATTAATATTTATGATAGCGCCATTTCAAAAGATACACTGATGTATGACGAACATGGTACTAAGTATAAGCAAGCTGAACCACATTTCAAATCAATTAAACACATTGAAATTGCAGGTCATATTTGGTTGTTAGATATGTCCTCTCACCCTAACTTAGAAACACAGCTAGACTTAAGACGTTCAGAATTAATTGCCATGGCTGGTATTAGTGGTAGCTTGATGATGAGCTGGATCATCTGGTTACTGGTTAGTGGTCGAAAACGAGCATTGCAAGCCGCGCAAAAAATGACGGTAGAACTATCCGAACGCGAAACTCGCTATCGACAAATGTTTGAGGACAATAGCTGTGCATCAGTTTTAATTCATCCGCAAACTTTCAATATTATAGCTGCAAACCTAGCAGCCAGTATTTTTTGGGGTTATAGCCAAGAGCAACTAAGTTCTATGAAAATGAGTCAAATTAATAGCATGGCTCCTAAAAAAATACATACACATTTTAATAATACCTTAAAAGGTTCACAACAAATTCAAACTCAGCACCGTCTTAAAAGTGGTGAGTTACGTGAAGTGGAGCTTTATGCAGGGCCTATCACTTACCAGGGGGAGACCGTCATTTATGAAATTTTTCATGATATTACTGCCAGGGTTCGTGCTGAAAAAGCCTTACAAGAAAGTACTGCTCGTTGGGAATTTGCAATTGAAGGCTCTGGTGACGGTGTTTGGGATTGGGATATTTCAACAGGTGACGTTATTTTTTCTAGGCGCTTATTAGAAATGCTGGGATACAAGGAAGATGAAATAAATGCGCATATTAGTGAATGGCAAAAACGAATTCATCCTGATGATAAGCCAAAAGTAGAGGCTAATTTAGCTAATTATTTTGCAGGAAAAACCTCAAGTTATATCAGTGAATATAGACTATTATGTAAAGATGGCAGCTGGAAATGGATACTAGATAGAGGCGTGGTCGTCCGTCATAATGAGCAGGGGCATGCTTTACGTGTTGTCGGCACCCATACCGATATTAGCCTGCAAAAAGAAACAGAAACAGTATTACGTGAAGCAAAAAATTCAGCAATACAAGCCAACACAGCTAAAAGCGAATTTATAGCTAATATGAGCCATGAAATTCGTACGCCAATGAATGCTATTTTAGGCTTTAGTAGTATTTTATCCGATGTAATTACTGACCCAATGCAACAACATTACCTTAATGCGATTGAGACCAGTGGAAAAACTTTATTGCAATTAATCAATGATATTCTGGACTTATCAAAAATTGAAGCGGGTAAACTAGAATTACAATTCACTCCTGTTTCAATAAAATCCATTTGTGAAGATATTAGCATCGTTTTTTCACAGAAACTGAAGGATAAAGGCTTGGATTTTATTATAGACATTGCAGATGACCTTCCTGCTTATTTGTTACTCGATGAAACCCGACTACGCCAAGTATTGTTAAATTTAGTCGGTAATGCAGTTAAATTCACCAGTGAAGGTTTTGTACGCTTAACAGTCAACATAAAACAGAATAAAACCAGTTCCACCCTACATTTAATGATTGCCATATCAGATAGCGGGATAGGGATTGCAAAAGACCAACAGCAGACAATATTTTCTGCATTTACCCAACAAAAACTACAAGATATTAGCTACGGTGGTACAGGCTTAGGTTTAACAATATGCACACGTTTGTTAAAGCTAATGAAGGGTAAAATTGATATCAGCAGTGAATTGGGAAAAGGCAGTTGTTTTACTGTTCACCTAGAAACTACAGAAGCCCTTCAGCAGCTGTCTATTATCAATGAGCAACCTAAACAACAGTTATACAATGTTCAATTTTTTCCCGCTAAAATATTGGTGGTTGATGATGTATCGATTAATCGCCAACTAATTCATACTTTTCTTGAAGAATTTAGCGAATTGACACTGTTTGATGCTAAAAATGGCAAACAGGCTTTGGAGATGAGCTTAAGCAAACGGCCTGATTTAATATTAATGGACAGACGCTTACCCGATGAAGATGGCGATATTATTTGTCAAAAAATTAAAGCTTCAGCTGAATGTGCTAATACCCCCATTATTATGATTACAGCATCAGTATTAACCTTATCTGGTCAGCCAAAAGCCTACGACATACAATTAAATAAACCCTTAATAAAGCAGGAGCTGATTCATGCACTAAGTTCTTTTTTAAACAACACAAAAAAAGTAGAATCGAACACGGCTTTAGAAACCATCTCTGCAACAACACCCCCTATTAATAGCAGTGAACTCATCAAATCACTAAAAAACTATCAACAGAAAATATCCCCAATGATCCAATCAGAGGCTTGGGATATTAATGAGTTGATTGAAATCGCTGATCAGTTAATGACGCTTGCAAAACAACATCAATATTCAGCACTCGATGAATGGGCCAACAAACTAAAGCGTCAGGCAAAGTTATTTGATATATCGGCCTTCCCCATCACATTGAATGAATTTGAAAACTTATTGGCTGAACTGGATAATGACTTATGAGCAAAAAAGGTACTATTTTAATTGTTGATGATAACCCTGAAAATATTCGAGTACTTGGTACCATATTACTTGCTCAAAATTATCACGTTGTGGTCGCTCAAGATGGCGAACAGGCTATAAATGCTTTGAATGAGAACAAACCAGACTTGATTTTATTAGATATTATGATGCCTAATATGGATGGCTTTGAAGCCTGTAAACGGATTAAGGAAAAACCAGAGTTTGAAGCCGTATCAATCATTTTTCTAACAGCAAAAACTGAAGATAATGAAATCATTAAGGGCTTTGAACTAGGTGCAGCAGATTATATTACCAAGCCATTTAACAAAAACATATTACTTGCCAGAGTAAAAACACATATAAAACTCCATCAATATCATCAACGCATACTACAACTTGCACTATTGGATGGTTTAACCCAAATTCCCAATCGCTTTCATTTTGATCAGGTTTTGAAGAATGAATGGAATCGGCACTTAAGACAGCAGAACAAACTTGCTGTGATTATGATAGATATTGATTTTTTTAAAAGTATCAATGATGATTATGGACACTTGGTCGGTGATGACGTATTAAAAAAAATAGCTGCAACACTAGAAAATGAAAAAAAGCGTGCGGGTGATTTTATTGCGAGATATGGTGGTGAAGAGTTTGCAGTGATAGTAACTAATACTGATCAGGGTGATGTATCACTCTTCGCTGAACACTTGCGTTATGCCATTGAAGCCTTAAAAATTCCAACCCAAAACAAACAGTTTAAATATGTAACGATAAGTTTAGGCGTTGCCGAAATAGTTCCAACTCAAGACTCTTCACTAATGCAGTTAATTGATGCTGCCGACAAGCAACTTTATATCGCGAAAGAACAAGGACGCAATCAGGTTCAAGTAGGTAATAAAAACGCTACTTGATGCTATTACGACTAAACGTGTCTATAAAGAAACTATACCAATTGATGAAACAAAAGACATCATCACTGCTGGGCGTGACCAACATTTCGACCCTGATATTTTCGATGCATTTTTAGCCAGCTTTAATGAATGCCCTGAAATATACTTGAGACTTACGTCTGACTAATACCAATCCCACTAAGTTCGTCTGTTATCCCTTCTCCTGCTGAAGAAGACTAGGATATGTAGGTAAGTAGCGCAATGCTATTAGATTAGCTTTTGTAGCCTTGATGAAACAAGGTGGAATCAAGGTTTAGCTGAAATATCCCTTGATTTCGTTTCACTACATCAAGGCTACATTTTTTTATTCACTTTAACCTGCGATTTATTAATAGCCTTAATATATAAAGTTTGTCGAATGCTTAGGGAGCTGGAAATAAATAATCATCCATTATTAGGCAGAGTTTTTGTTTGTCTTCAGTCGTGTAGAAAGAGGCGCATAGCAAGCTACGCAACTTTTCTACACGACTGAAGGCGGACAAAAAGACCAGTAAGATTGGATGATAATTTGTTTCCATCTCCCTTATGCTACAACTTTATTTCTACCGCTAGTCTTTGCCTGATAAAGCTTTTCGTCTGCGCGTTTTATTGTGTTATTAATATCATCACCCTCTTGATTGGTTGCCACACCAAAACTACAACTTATATTTTCAACTTCTTCAAATTGATAGCTGTCAATAACTGAACGAATATAGTCTGCTTGTTTATACAAGTCTTGAAGGGTCTCAGTTGAACAAACAATAATAAACTCTTCCCCACCCCAACGAATAAGCGAGTCCTTGATCCTAATATGTTGTTTGACCAAACTCACTACTTTTTTTAGAACATTATCCCCCGCTTTATGCCCATAAGTATCATTAACCCGTTTAAAAAAGTCGATATCAAAGAAAATAATACCTGTTTTTTTATTTTCCGTTTTATTTACATCAATAAGATGATTAATTGTTTTGTCAAAATAGACCCGGTTAAATGCTTTAGTAAGGGGATCATGTATTAACTGTTTTTGTAGCTGAAGTTTTTCAGCCATTGAGTCGCTAATATCACTAAAATTTATAACGTAATGGTCTTGATTAAATTCATTTAAAGTAACAGTAAATGCATGAGCAACAGAACTTTTATCGAGCATTGAAACGATTCTTTGTCTGCCTGATAATTTCAACAAATCTTTAATCCAAAGCTGCTCTGCTTCAACTGTATCTGTTAAATAAAAAAAGCCATTATTTTTTATAAACCTGTCACAAATACAATTAAAGTCTTTGGAAAAATCATCTAGCGATTCATAGCCAAAGAAATCAAAAAATTTCTTATTAGCAAAATTCAATTTCATACCATTTGTTACCACAACAATAGAATCTTGAATATCGATGACTTTTTTCAATTTAGAAAATAGTTTTTTTTCATAGACTAACATTTCGGTCATATCATGAAGCGTACCTACTTTTTTGATAGCCTTGCCCTTCCTATCAAATTGATAATCACCCGCTTCACTCACAGAGCGGATACTGCCGTTTTCTCTTACAAAGCGGTAATTCACCTGATAACTTGATTGTTGTTTAAGTGCAGTTTTATAAACTTCCTGAACTCTAGGCCGATCATCAGGATGAATCGATTCTGTAAAAACAATAAAATCAGGCTCAAATGACTGAGCTTCTGTTCCAAAAATAGAAAAAACTTCATCACTCCAATACAGCTTATTTTCTATTAAATCTAATTCCCAAGAACCTAAATGCGCTAAATTTTGGGCTGAATTCAAAGAAGCCGCTAATTTACTTAAGTTTTTTAGCTTCTCTTTATGCTGTTTAGATTTTTTGTTTTGAAAAATCACCACAATAATCATAACGGCCAAAACAAAAATGACAGCCCAACCCACTAAAAGATAAATAAAATAATTCTGCTCAATTTCAACTATTCCTGGCAAAACAATAAATGAAATAAGGTGAGCCGCTACCTTGTTACCAGTATCTCTAATGGTAAAAAAATTAACGACATAGCCTTTATTTTCAAAGATGACAGGTACACTAAAATGCTCTTGCTTATGTAGAAGAGAAATAAAATTTGGACTAAGCGTTACAAGTTTAGTCAATTGAGTAAGCAAAGGACTTTCTTGTATTCGTTGACTAACTCTGGAAATTTTACTATTTTCAATATAATGGTTTTTATCAAAAGTAGACTCTTCAAAGATTGTTCGATTATGTTTAAAGACTTTATCGTAACTAACGTCTTTCTCTAAAATTAATTGATAAGCTAAAGAAGGCTGAATATGTTGAAGTTGCTTTTCTACACCATCAAAAGAAAGAGAGAATTCAACACTGCCAAGGTGCTCATTTTTATCAAAAATAGGAAAAACATAGCGAAACCCTGGAAATGATTTACCTCCTTCAAATCCATCTACATTTATAAGCTCTGTATTTGCCAGCCGAATTGATTTTCTATCTTGTATAAGAGAGTCTCCCGTTGCGGATGGGTTGTGTAACCTGAGTATCGTTTCACCTTCAACAGTATGGAAGTGAAATTGCCTTACATTAAATCTTTTAAGCTGCTCATACTCTTTATAAAGTAGCCGGTATAACTGCCCTCTTAATATGGCTCTTTTTGCTTCTGCTGCATATTTATATTGCTTTAAAACATCAAGTACATTTTGCTTTTGCATAAGACTTATAAAGTGTCTTTCAGAGACTATTTTATAAGTATCAGTAATAGCATGATATGCCGTATTAGTAGAGACTAATGATTGATTAAATAATTGCTGTAACACTACCTGTTTTGCTTTTTGTATATAAGCATAAAAAAATAACATCAACATCAAAGTAATTAAAACAGTGCCTACAACTTTTATTCTCATTTAATATTCCCTTGTTGAGGAATATCAACGCCAATATTTAAGCTTTCATAATCTTTTGCTGATATTGCCTTCATTCCGCTTATTGATTCTTCTTCCCAGGAATCAATATCCTCTTGAGATATTGAAATTAAAGCATGACGAATAGCATCAATTTGATGTTTAGATAAAGTCTTTTTATTAACAACAAGGCTAAAACCAGGAATTAATTCACTACGTGCAATAATTTCCATACCTAGAGCTTCATATTGCTTTGCAACACTTTCCTTTGCCCCAGCTAATAAAAATTCACCTTGTAACACTGCTAATAATGCATTGCTATGAGACATAGCATAATGATATTTCTGTTGTGATAAATCTATATCAAACTTATCTTGTAATAACTTGCTCGTCATAAAATAACCGCAAGTTGATAACGGTTGAGTTAAAGCAACTTTTAGTACTTGGTTTTTATCGAAAGTATCTTTTTTAAATTTTGCTAAGACACATCTATATTGATAGGAATTACTCTTCTTGTTTTTAAATACAACAATAGGTTCAGCATCAGCATATTTGTTAATTAAAGTCACTAAAGGTAATGGCCCTAAATAAGCAATATCAATTGTCTGATTATTAAAACCTTGAAGAATATCTGTGTAACTATTTTTATAAATATAGTTAATATCAATGTCTAGCTTATCTTCAAGATAATTTGTCATTGATAAAAACTGTTTTATATTGGTTTTTGAATTATGAGTAGGAAGTGGAGCGAAGTTAATTAGGCTTTTATCTTTTGCATGTCCAATTTGGCTGAAACAAACCCAAACAATCAATAAAAACACTTTCATTTTGAGAACCTTTAGATTAAATATAAAAGTACTAAATTCTATAGTGGAGAGCCCAACAAATTCCATTTTATAATGAAATAACCATATACTAAATAATAGTACCAATTCTATTTTTTGTACAATGCATTTCTTGCTTGTAGGTGTATGCAACCATAAAAATCATCACCACAAAAGTAAACAAAGTCTAACTCTAAACAGGTCTATAATTAAAGTGGTTTATATAGACATTCTATCTTAGAATTACTAGTAGCCTATCAATAGATAAGGGAGTTTTTGTTATGACAATACTTTTGAATAGACACTGGCATCACCTTCCTGAAGAGGAGGTGGTTGATCTGTTAGATGTTGATACTGATATTGGACTGGATCAATTTGATATAGAAGACCGTAGGCAGAACTTTGGTACTAATACTCTGACAATAAAAAAGGGTAAAGGAGCCTTTTTACGATTTTTACTCCAATTTCATCAAGCTTTGGTTTATATATTGTTAGTGGCTATTGGCGTTAAATTATATCTGGATGACTGGGTTGCAGGCGGTGTTATTTTTGGCGTAGTTTTACTCAATGCTATTATCGGATTTATTCAGGAAAATAAAGCGTTAAGTGCCTTGGCTGCGCTGACTCATGCCCTGGTAACCGAATCCACTGTTCTGCGCTCAGGAGAGAAGCAACGAATAGATGCTAAAAAGTTAGTTCCTGGGGACATTGTGCTCTTACAATCAGGTGACAAAGTGCCTGCCGATATGCGTCTTTTAAATGGTAGAGAATTACAGATTGATGAGTCTGCATTAACTGGGGAATCCATTCCTGTCAGCAAGCTCGTCTCTGTTCTGGAGCATGATACTTTACTGGCTGATCGTACCAATATGCTTTATTCCTCTACCTTAGTTACTTATGGAACGGGGATAGGTGTTGTTATTGCAACAGGTGATGATACTGAGATTGGCTGTATTTCCCAATTGATTACCAGTGCAGAGGTTCTAGCCACACCTCTAACCCGAAAAATAGAGAAATTTAGTCATATTCTATTATTTGTTATTCTGGGGTTGGCAGCCATTACCTTTTTATTTGGGCTCTGGCATGGTGATACCTGGGAAACTTTGTTTCTAGCGTCTGTCGCTTTATCTGTAGCCATGATACCTGAAGGACTTCCAGCAGTAATGACAATTACCTTGGCCATTGGTGTATCTAGAATGGCTAAACGACATGCTATTATTCGCCACCTTCCCGCGGTGGAAACCTTGGGCAGTACGACCGTTATCTGTTCAGATAAAACAGGTACACTTACCTGTAATCAAATGACGGTACAGCAACTTTGGGCAAATAATGAACAGTTTGAAGTGAGTGGTATAGGTTATGAACCTAAAGGCCATTTCCAACTAGCCAATCAAGTCTGTGATATAAAAAACCAGTCTGTGCTGTTAGAACTATTACAGGCGGGCTTATTGTGTAACGACGCTGTACTAAAGCACACTGAACAAGACTGGTTAATTGAAGGCGACCCCACTGAGGGAGCTCTACTTGTTTCAGCCTATAAAGCAGGACTGGATAACAAATTATTACTAGAGGAAAAACCTAGACAGGATACTATTGCCTTTGAATCCCAACATCAATATATGGCCACCTTACACGCAGGTAAAAGTGCTGAAAAACGCATAGTTTATCTAAAAGGTTCAGTAGAAAGTATTTTACAGCGCTGCAATTCATTATTAGCAGAAAATGACGAGCTTTTGCCATTAAATCATCAACAGATTCATCACCAAGTTGAGTTAATTGCCAATCAAGGCTTACGCGTTTTAGCTTTTGCTAGATTAATTGTTCCAATAAATACGCAGAGAATTGATCACAATACTGTTGCAAGTGGATTAGCATTTATTGGCTTACAGGGAATGATTGACCCTCCTCGAAAAGAGGCAATGCAAGCGATAGCAGCTTGTCAGGCAGCAGGAATACAGGTCAAAATGATTACAGGAGATCACCCCGCAACCGCCTTGGCAATTGCCAAACAACTAGGCTTAACGGATAAGTCAGCCAAAGTACTTAACGGTAGAGATTTAGAAAACATACTTGATTCTGAATTGATTCAGTTAGCAAGTACAACATCAGTTTTTGCGAGAGTGACTCCTGAGCAAAAATTACGTTTAGTTGAAGCATTACAAGCCCAAGGCGACATTGTAGCCATGACAGGTGACGGTGTTAATGATGCACCCGCGTTGCGTAAAGCAGATATCGGGGTAGCCATGGGAATTACCGGTACTGAAGTGGCCAAGGAAGCAGCTGATATGGTGCTGACAAATGATAATTTTTCCACTATTGAAGCCGCTGTAGAAGAAGGACGTGGAGTATTAGACAACCTGATCAAATTTCTCAGTTTTATCTTGGCTACTAATTTTGGTGAAGGACTAGTTATTATGGTTGCTGTATTAATGGGAGAAACATTACCTGTTCTTCCCGTTCAGGCATTGTGGATTAATATGACGGCTGCAGTGTTTCTTGGCTTGACTCTGGCTTTTGAGCCTAGAGAACCTAGTTTAATGTCTAAACCACCGAGAGATCCATCACTGCCTATCCTAAAAGGGGAGCTTATTTTTCGTATTTTTCTAGTGGGTATTATGTTGCTTACAGGTGCTTTTGGATTATTTGAATGGGCGCTACATCATGGTGCAAGTGAAGAACAGGCACGAACAATAGCTATCAATGTTTTTGCGGTAGGTGAATCGTTCTACTTACTTAATTGTCGATCATTGCGGTTATCAATGTTTAGTCTGGGTTTGTTTAGTAATATGTGGGTCTGGGGCGGTATATTTTTTATGATATTGTCACAATTGGCATTTACTTATTTGCCAATAATGAACCAGCTATTTCATACAGCACCTATTAGCCTGAATGATTGGTTACATGTTTTTGCTGTTGGGTTTATCATTCATATCGTTATTGCTTTAGATAAAGCCATTCGGTTATGGCTAGAGAAGTGTAAAAAAGAGAGCTCATAACCAAAGTTTAATAATATTTTACATGGCTCTATACAAACCACAGGTTGAGTTAGGATAATTTATTGTAGGGCGGACTTCAGTCCGCTATAAATAAGACATTATTGCCTGCATAGCGGACTGAAGTCCGCCCTACAATTGCTTCAACCTGTGGTTTGTTAATAGCCATGATATTTTAATTAACCGAATTATTCGGAGTTATAACGTTGAAAAAGAGCGAGAAAAAAGATTTTTATCTTGATTTTGCAACCTTAGCAGGACCTTTTATTGCTGTTTGCGCCATAGTATTCACTGTAAATTTAGAAAATGAATCACCCACCTCATTACTTAACTTAGCATCAATAATACTAGTTTTAGGTGGTACATTAGGAGCCACAATGGTTTCTTATCCATTAAAAACGTTTATTAAGTTACCCGCAATCATCTGGCAAACTTTCAAAGCGGAAAAAAACGATCCCTTTGTGCATATCGAATTAATGGTTAAACTTGCAGATACAATACGTACCTCAGGATTGCTTGGGTTAGAAGATCACTTAACTGAAATACATGATTTATTTACCAAAAATGCAATTGTCCTGCTAATTGATGGCTTTCCTGCTGAACAAATCTTAAATACGCTTGAAAATGATAATGAAAGGACTGCTCAGAGGCACCGTGTCCATATCAATATGTTAAATACCATGGCTAGTTATTCACCTGCAATGGGGATGGCTGGGACAATTGTGGGGTTGATCGGTGTAATGGAAAATTTATCTGATCCATCTCAATTAGGGCCTTCTGTTGCGGTTGCCTTTTTAACAACCCTTTATGGCACCTTATTAAGTAATTTGGTTTTTAGCCCTTTAAGTAATAAATTAAAATATAAATCTGAGGAAGAGCAACTAATTAGAGACTTAATTATTGAAGGTGTATTGGCGATAAATGAAAGTGAACATCCTCGACTAGTACGACAAAAGATGGAAACATTTCTTTCTCCATCTCAACGATCTTTTCAAGTATTTGAAAGCAAATATTAGATACTAATTGATAAGCCATCAGGTTTAAAAATTAAAACAATAGCTCCTTCTAAAAATATTGATTAAGTACGTTTTACCCTCCGCTAATGCAGTGTAAAATGCACCAATAGTAATGTTTTTAACAAACTTGGAACTTTCATGACAATTAAGCAGCGAGGCCTTATTTCCATAGTAATCGCTTTAAGTTGCGCATTCATATTTCAATACTTTCGCGTACCTGAACCTTCCATTCAACCAAAGCCAGATTTAAATAAACATCCTCTCTACTCAAATTACCAGTTTAGTGCGGATCCTAAGATTATTAATATGGGCATACAGCCCTTAGGTGTTCCTATTGGTGCAGTCTCAGAGCTGATTAAACGCGACAAAATATTACATAAAAAACTTGATCAACTTGGGTTTAAATTATCTTTTTATGATTTTTTAAAAGGTAGTGACCTTTTTTATTTTTGGGAAAAAGGTCTTGATATTGGACTAAGTGGAGATATGCCTACTTTAATGGCAGCGACTAATCATGACATAGTCATTACTTCACTGGTAAAACAAGAATTTACTTCGTTGGTAGCTAGAGAATATGGCTTACTGTCAGAGTTAAAAAACAAACGCATTGGCGTTCCCTTTGGTTCTAATGCACATTATTCAATTTTACGTGCCTTGAAGCTAGAAAACATAGCTAGTGAGGATGTTACGCTAATAAACATAGACTTACAGGAATATGCCCAATCATTAAACGAAAGAAGTATTGATGCTTTTGCCGCGTGGGAACCCTTTCCCACATTAGCGCGTAAAATCGATCCAGAGCTTGTGGTTATTCATAAAGGCTTAAGCACCTCCTACTTACTTATATCAATTCAATTATTTAATAAACACCCTGAAGTTGCAAAGCTTGTGTTAGCCGCTCAACTGAGGGCAATGCGTTGGATGAACTTGTCTCGAAAGAATTTATATCAAGCAAGTACATGGCAATTAAAAGCCTATGAAGTGTTAATGCAGAAAAAATCACTACTGAATGTGAAGGAAAATGCAGAACTCATTCGAAATGGATTACTCAATATTACTGACACCCCTATTATTCCAGAAACCTCACTGGCAGAGGGAGGCTTTTTACATCAAGCTTTTTTATTTTTACAAAAAATGAATAAAATTAGTGTAAATGCCAGTTGGCAGCATGTTTATAAAAGCTTTCAACCTGAATTATTAGCAGCCGTATTGGCGGATAAAAAACACTATCAATTAGAAATTTTTGATTATAGAGAGGGCTCGCATGAATAAACTCAAGCTTAAGCACTCCCTATTAAATAGTTTAAGTTCAAAAATATTTGTTTCATTTGCACTGCTATTTAGCCTTTCCTTATTTTTTATTATTATGATTGAGATGTACGGGATTCCCACTACATCGGTCAAAGGATATATTAAAAAAAACCAAACAAGTGCATTACAACAATTAAATTTGATAGCTGATTTGGAGAAAGGTCGTTTAGTTGGGTGGCTGCATGAGCGTAAGACTCTAGCTAAAGTTTTAGCAGAAAATACTTTTTTGCATCATGGTATGCAAGACTTGTTAGCTAATGGAATGATAAATAATACACAGTCTAGTCATGAGCAATCTCATATTAGAGCGCATTTATCACAAATCATTGCAACGCACCGTATTTACGAGTCTATTGCCATTGTTAATATTGATTCATCAATGATCCTCCTCTCAACTGAGACATCTACTGAAGGGCAGTTATTAAAACAAGAAAAAGCATTGGCCGCGCTAAGTAAACTAGGTATTAATGAAAATATCGCTCTGATAAAGAACACTCAAACTCAGTTTTTTGATTTACTTATTGTTCGTAAATTCGAAGCAATTTCAGCCGCTAATCTAATGATAGTATTGCGTATCGATACAGATAAGATAATTTTACCGTTGTTAGAAATAGGTAATATGCTAGGTCAAACAGGTGATATTGTCATTGTTGATAATCAGGGGCAGGTTTTATTTGCCTTAAATCATCAATTAGCCGATGGAAGCTATGCACCTACTCAACATATCGCTCATACAGCAGCAACGGGCGAAGAAGGTTTTAGTTTGGGAAAAGATTATCGAAACATTGAAGTCATGTCTGCTTACCGGCATATAAGAATAACACCAGAATCGGCATGGGGACTCGTTGTAAAACAAGATTATGCAGAAATTAAAGCACCACTTCAGAAAGCCATTTATATAGCACTATTTAGCGCATGTTTAATGCTCTTTATTGCATTGCTGATGATTTACCTGTTAACCAAAAGGTTAACCTACCCATTAAAAATGTTAAACAATACGATTAAACGGGTGCAAAAGGGATGCTTAAGTGAGAGAGCCACCGTTTATAGCCATGATGATATTGGTAGAATTGGCTTAGCGTTTAATGACATGCTTGAGGAAGTTGAAAGCCAGCAACAACAGCTTAACCAGCAAGTTAAACAACAACACCATACAATAAAACACAGTGAAGAGCGTATCCACGAATTAGCTTTTTATGATTCTTTAACTCAATTACCTAATAGAACACTGTTAATTGATCGTTTAGATAAGTCCATTGCCAGAGCTAAAAGAAATGATAGTTTTATTCCGATTTTATTATTAAATATCGATAACTTTAAAAGTATTAATGAATCAGTTAATCATCACGCTGGAGATCAGTTACTCCAAAATATCGCATTAAAACTCTCTGAGGTTGTTCGTAATGAAGATAGTGTTGCACATGTTAGTGGTGATGAGTTTGTGGTGCTACTTGATGATCTAGAAACTAAAAGAGGTGCAGCCATCAAAAATGCTGAAAGTATTGCACTTAAAATTCAACATGAGATGTCTAAATCTCTTATTATTCAAGAGCAAGAAATCACCATAACAATTAGCGTTGGTATTGTTCTTTTTCCAGATGATGGTCAGACCTCTGTAGACTTATTAAAGTCAGTTGATATTGCTTTATATCGCGCCAAAGCATTAGGTAGAGAAAACATTCAATTTTTTGCCCCAGAAATGAAGTTAATCGCAGAACAACGACTTGCGATTGAAACGGGTTTACGCCATGCTTTAGATAATCAGGAATTTGAACTTTTATACCAACCACAAGTAAATGTTAATAGTGGGGAGATTATTGGGGCAGAAGCACTCATTCGTTGGAACCATCCCGTTGAAGGGGTAGTCTCACCGATCAAATTTATTCCCATTGCAGAAGAAACACATTTAATCATTCCTATCGGGACCTGGGTTTTACAATCTGTTTGTCAGCAAATTAAACAATGGGAAAATGAAGGCTATTTCACAGCTAACCTAAAAACGCTTGCTGCTAATGTAAGTGCTATTCAGTTTCAGCAAGACAATTTTGTTGAGTTGGTTTCTCAGACTGTTCAAGCAACAGGTATCACGCCGAGCCATCTAGAAATAGAGTTAACAGAAAGTTTGTTCATGGGAGATTACGAAAAAACGCGCACAAAGCTAAATGATCTTAAAACGTTGGGTATTTGCTTAACGATTGATGATTTTGGTACAGGTTACTCCTCCTTATCTTATTTAAAAATATTTCCTTTGGATGTGTTAAAAATAGATCGTTCTTTTGTTATGGATATTGTTACAGATCCTAATGATGCAGTGATTGTTCAGGCGATTGCAGTGATGGCTAAGGCCCTAAAGCTAACAGTACTTGCTGAAGGCGTTGAAACAGAGCAACAGCTGAATTTTATTCAAGAAGTAGGTTGTGAAGTTTATCAAGGATATTTATATAGTAAGCCCGTTAGTAGTCAAAAAATAACTGAGCTTTTTAAAGCATCTACATCTCAGCTACCAGGCTGATAAGGATTGTATTCAGCCAATCAAAACATCAATGTAAAACAAACATTTTCACTTATTCAAGTACAATACTTCATCACCTTTCTATTATGGAATACATTAACCCATAAAAATATTTTGCTTTCGTCAAGTCGGTTTATATCGGAAAGATCATTCCATATTTGCTCTTATAGGCACTATAAAACTGACCTACCCCCCCCTTTATTGATGTTTTAAGCTGGAGCTTAAGTTCTGCAAGTCATGTTTCTTGCTCTGCTAAGCAGAAATCTAACGTTTGCTGTAATTCAGCTGTTTTTGATGCTAGAATCAGAAAGTTTAAAGTTTATTGCTTATCTCCCGCTTAAACTTGAACACGAAATAGACTTAAACTTTTTATTGGGAATTGAAATTTATGTCAAAAGCTCGTTTAATAAATAGCAGTTCTATTCTTTTTTTATTACAGAAAGATGATGAGAAGGCAGTTGATGTCGATAGCAGTATTCATCAACTACTTGGCTATAAAACCAATCGATTCTTAACAGGAAGTCTTAGATTTCCTGAGTTAATACATAATGATGACCAAGATATCGTTGTTGAACTCTTTTCTTTTAAACCCCAACTAAAACTTAAATCCATTAACTTTCGCTGCAGAAAGGCAAATGGAAATATTATCTGTTTGCACGGCAGTTACCAAAAGCAATTTGATGAATCAAACAAAGCATTAACGCTAAAGCTAAAACTTACTGATGCAAAACTATTAGCGCAACCCGTAAAAGATGAGGTTTTCTCGACCAATTTCACTGCCATGATGGAAAACAGTGATGATTATATTTATTTTAAAGACCATAACCATGTATTTACCGGTGCCAGCCAAACTTTAGTTGCACTGACCTCACCCTCTGAACATTGGACCGACCTACTTGGCCTAACGGATTACGATGTTTTCCCTGAAGCCTTAGCGGATGCTTATTATCGATTAGAAAAACATATCTTTTCTGAGAAGACAAAGGTCTCACATGAACTGCAAAAGACCCTTGATAATGATGGAACTCCTGGCTGGGTTGATAATCGCAAATATCCAATCAAAGACAAATCTGGACATGTAATTGGTTTATTTGGTATTGCCCGTGATATTACAGCCAGTAAATTATTAGAACGTGCTTTAGAAAGTAGCGAAAGACGTTACAGGACTATTTTTAATGATGCACCTCTCGGAATAGCTGTCATTGATTCATTGACTGGTAATATTTATGAAGTCAATCCCTCCTATGAAAAAACAGTAGGTCGGTCAAAAGAAGAATTAAAAACTATCAACTGGATGAAAATAACCCATCCTGATGATGTGCAAGACGATTTAGATAATATGACATTGATGAATTCAGGTCAAACGACTGGATTCTCAATGAATAAGCGTTATATACAGCCCAATGGAACGGTTGTATGGATCAATATGACCGTTGCTCCTATCCAGGTTGAAGAAACCGCAAAACCTCATCACTTATGCATGATTGAGGATATTACTGAACGTAAGCAAACAGAAGCTAAGCTATTACTTGCTGAAACTGTTTACCAACATACTGATCAAGCTATTCTAGTGACCAGCGAAGATAACTTAATGGTTGCAGTAAACCCAGCCTTTACTCAGATAACGGGGTATCACGAAAATGAGGTGTTAGGAAAGAACCCTAATATACTTCAGTCAAGGCGTTATACCCCCTCTTTTTATGAGCAAATGTGGAAAGAAATTAATACCACTGGACATTGGCAAGGCGAAATTTGGAATAAGAAAAAGGATGGTGCAGAGTTTGCCGAATGGTTAACCATCAATTCTATTTATGATGAAAAAGGGAAACTATCTCAACGGGTCGCATTATTTTCAGATATCACTGAAAAAAAACTCGCCGATGAAAAGATATGGAACCAAGCCAATTTTGATCCATTAACTAATCTACCGAATCGAAACCTATTTGGAGATCGCTTAGCCCATGAAATTAAAGTTTCTCAACGGACAAAAAAACCATTAGCGCTATTTTTTATGGATCTGGATCATTTTAAAGAAGTCAATGATACCTTTGGCCATGACAAAGGCGATTTGTTATTAATTGAAACAGCACAACGTATTCAAAATTGTGTGCGAAAGTCTGATACGGTTTCTCGACTGGGTGGTGATGAATTTACCGTTATAGTAACCGAGTTAAAGGATACTTTATGGGTGGAACGCATTGCCACCAATATTTTACATAGCTTAAGTGAGCCTTTTATCTTTGGTAGTGATAAAGTCTATGTATCAGCTAGTATTGGTATCGCACTTTATCCTAATGATACGGCAAAAGCTGAAGATTTAGTCAAAAATGCTGATCAAGCAATGTACCTTGCAAAACAAAATGGCCGCGACCAATTTAGCTTTTTCACTCGATCTATGCAGCTAGCAGCTCATACGCACAGCCAATTAGTCATAGATTTACGATTTGCAATTAGAGACGAACAGTTTCAGCTTTATTATCAGCCTATCATCAACCTTCAAACGAATCAGATAGTTAAAGCTGAAGCATTAATTCGTTGGAATCATCCAACAAGAGGTCTTCTCAATCCAGATGAATTTATTTCATTAGCGGAAGAGTCAGGACTTATTATTGATATTGGCAACTGGATTTTCCATCAGGCTGTACAACAACTTAAGCATTGGCAAGAAAAGGTTTCTCCCGATTTTCAGATAAGCATTAATAAATCTTTGGCTCAATTTCAAGCTAGAGAGGACCATCACGATTGGTTAGCTTATTTAAAAGAACATGAAGTGAATGAACACAACCTTGTCATTGAAATTACCGAAAAAGTTCTACTTGAGGATTCAGAGCAAGTAAATAATCAACTGTTGTATTTTCGAGATAACAACATACAAGTTGCCATTGATGATTATGGTAGCGGTAACTCTACACTTTCTCGCCTTAATGAACTTGATATCAACTATTTAAAAATTGACATACCCTTAATACAAAAATTGTCCGCTAATTCAAATGAAGGTTGCTTATGTGAAGCCATCATTGTTATGGCACATAAGTTAGGCATAAAAGTCATTGCGGAAGGCATTGAAACCAAAGAACAGCAGCAGATTTTAATTGATGCAGAGTGCGATTATGGGCAAGGTTTTTTATTTTCCAAGCCAGTTGCTGTAGAGGCGTTTGAAAAGTTGTTGATTAAATAGTTTTATCGTCTTTCGACTGGCTCCTATGAGTCGTACCCAGTCAACCAAAGCATCAATGAAAGACAAACATTTTCACTTATTCAAGTACAATACTTCATCGAGTTACTATAAAAACTTAAATATGTATGTCGCTAGCCATTGTCTATAGCCGAGGTCGGTCTGGAATTGATGCTCCATTGGTAACAGTTGAGGTTCATGTGACTAACGGACTTCCTCAGCTGTCGATTGTAGGGTTGCCAGAAACAGCGGTAAAAGAAAGTAAAGACAGGGTACGTGGAGCTATTATAAATTCGCATTTTGAATTCCCTATTCAGCGTATTACTATCAACCTTGCACCCGCAGATTTACCTAAAGAAGGCGGCAGATTTGATTTGGCGATTGCTTTAGGCATATTAGCCGCCTCTGACCAAATACCTAAAAATCAACTGGATCAGTATGAATGTGTGGGGGAGCTTTCCCTTAGTGGCGCATTACGGCCTATTGCTGGTGCTTTACCTGTTGCCATTCATAGTCGAGATGCAAAAAGAAAACTTATTTTACCAAATGACAATGCCACTGAAGCGGCTTTAGTTAAACAGGCTGAGTTTTTTCCTGCTAATAGTTTATTAGAAGTTTGCGCTCATATCAGTGGCCAAAAATCATTAACATCATTCTTAGCTGACCCCATAAAAAAAGAGGCAATTTCCGATGTTGATTTTTCTGATGTGCAGGGACAGTTTCATGTTAAAAGGGCTTTTGAGATTGCTGCGACAGGTTCTCATAACCTAATCATGATTGGTCCCCCAGGTACTGGAAAGTCTATGTTAGCCTCTCGCTTACCTACCATTATTCCTGAATTATCTGAACAACAAGCACAAGAAACAGCCGCTATTGCTTCTATCAGTGATAAAGGCTTAAATATTAATGATTGGTTAAAGCCTCCATTTAGATCCCCGCACCATACTGCCTCGGCAGCTGCTCTAGTAGGTGGGGGAAGTAACCCTAAACCTGGCGAAATTTCTTTGGCTCATAATGGCACGTTATTCTTAGACGAGCTACCTGAATTTGATAGAAAAGTACTTGAAGTCCTGCGTGAGCCTTTAGAAACAGGACATATCACTATTTCCAGAGCGACTCGACAAGCTGATTTCCCCGCTAAATTTCAATTAATCGCGGCGATGAACCCATGTCCTTGTGGTTATCAGGGAGACCCTTCTGGGCGCTGTCACTGTACTTTAGAACAAGTTGCTAAATATAGAGCTAAAATATCTGGCCCTTTATTAGACCGTATCGATATGCATCTTGAAGTCCCCCGTGTCTCGCATGAGGTATTACGAAAAGGTTCTCCAGAAGGTGAAGAAACCAGCGCTCAAATTCGAGCCCGTGTTGTTGCTGCACAAAATTTGGCTATAGCTCGTTGTGGTAAAGTCAATGCGACTTTATCTGCTGTTGAAGTTAAAAAGTATTGTTCTTTATCAGAACAAGGGCATCAAATTTTAGAACAGGCTATGGATCAATTTGGTTTATCGCATCGCGCCTATCACCGTATCTTAAAGTTAGCACGAACTATTGCTGATTTAGCCCATTCAGAACAAATAGAAATCACACATTTAAGCGAAGCTATTGCTTATAGAAAATTGGATCGTAGTAAATAGCTATGAAAAAACAAAATCAACATGTAGCCTTGATGCAGCAGCGCGGAATCAAGGAACTCATCTACAAAACCCTTGATTCCACTTCGTTTCATCAAGGCTACTAATAAAATGGTTCATTATCGAAGGGTTTTTCTAAAAGGGGGAACTTATTTTTTTACTGTAAATCTCAAAAACAGACAATCAAGTTTACTAATTGATGCAGTTGACCTATTGCGAGAATCTTTTTTGTACACTCAAAATAAAAAACCTTTTACCATTATCGCTATCGTGATTTTACCCGAACATTTACATTGTATTTGGCAATTACCTGAAAGTGATAAGGACTATCCAGCCAGATGGAAATCAATTAAAAGTCATTTTACGCGCCAAATAAAAAAATCAGGAATGCATATTAAGCAAAACAATCATCATGAACATAATATTTGGCAAAGACGCTATTGGGAACATACGATTCGCGATGACAATGATTTAACCCAACATATCGATTATATTCACTACAACCCTGTAAAACATGGCTGGGTTAAATCCGTCAAAGACTGGGAATACTCATCTTTTCATAAATATGTAAAAAATGGAACATTGCCTCTAAACTGGGGAAGTAATATAGAAAGTAACGACCTAATTGGCTATGGAGAACGTAGCCTTGATGCAGCAACGCGGAATCAAGGAATCTCAAACAACAACCTTGATTCCACTTCGCTGCATCAAGGCTACTTAAATGAATAAATTAAACCCTCAACAGCAAGAAGCTGTTAAAACTATCGACCGCCCTCTATTAGTATTAGCGGGTGCAGGCAGTGGTAAAACTCGCGTTATTACCGAAAAAATTGCTTATTTAGTTCAGCAAGGGACTTCTGCACGTTATATTGCAGCCCTCACCTTTACCAATAAAGCAGCCAGAGAAATGAAGGACAGGGTCAGCAAATTACTTGATGCACAAAGGGGTAAAGGTTTAAGAGTCTCAACCTTTCACTCTTTAGGTTTAGATATTCTGCGTAAAGAACATAAAGCTTTAGGTTATAAAGCAGGGTTAACTTTGTTTGATGAACAAGACAAACTTACTCTGTTACGTAATTTAATTGCTCATGGCTCTAATGATTGGGATATTGATGCGGTTGATTATTACAACAATCAAATCGGAACCTGGAAAAATGCCTTTATAACCCCAGAACAAGCCATTAGTACGGCAACGGACGATACCCATTTAATCGCCTTACTTTATGCTGATTTTAACCGTAATTTAAAAGCTTACAACGCGATTGATTTTGATGATTTAATTTTATTACCTGTTTTGCTATTTCAACAACATCCTAAAGTTTTAGAAAAATGGCAAAACAAGATTCGTTATTTATTGGTTGATGAATATCAAGATACCAATATTACCCAATATGAATTGGTCCGTTTACTGGCCGGTAATTTAGGCCAATTTACCGTGGTAGGTGATGATGACCAATCAATCTATGCTTGGCGTGGTGCTCAACCCGAAAATCTGGCGCAATTAGAAAAAGATTATTCCCGACTTAAGATCATTAAGCTTGAGCAAAATTATCGCTCAGCTGGCCGAATCCTTAAAGTTGCCAACCATTTAATCGCCAATAATCCCCATGCCTTTGAAAAAAAATTATGGAGTAATTTAGGCTTTGGTGATCCTCTAAAAGTAATTAGCCACAAAAACGATAGAACTGAAGCCACCCAAATTGTTTCAGAAATCATTCATCATAAATTTAAACATGGTGGCAGCTTTTCTGATTACGCTATTTTATATCGAGGTAATCACCAGTCTCGTTTATTTGAAGGCAGTTTAAGAGAAAACAATGTGCCCTACTTTATTAGTGGGAGTACTTCTTTTTTCGCTTATTCCGAGATTAAAGATATTTTGGCTTATCTCCGCTTGTTTGTTAATCAAGATGATGATGCAGCATTTTTGCGGATTATTAATACACCAAGGCGAGAAATTGGCCCCACCACACTAGAAAAATTAGGCGCTTATGCCAATGACCGTCATATTAGTTTATTTGCCGCTTGTTATGAATTAGGTCTTACCCAATCCTTAGCCGAAAAATCTATTCACCGTTTAAAAAAGTTTTGTGACTGGGTAATTGATACTGCAGAAAAAATTGAGAAAGGCGATACCTTTAAAGTTATTGAACATTTTATTCAGCAAATCAATTATGAAGCTTGGTTACATGAAAACAGTAAAACCCAAGCAGCCGCTGAACGAAAGATTAAAAATGTTGATGATTTAATTTCTTGGTTAAAACGTATTGCTGATAAAGAAACGGATAAAGAAAAACCACTGTCTGAAATCATTGCAAAAATATTATTAATGGATATTTTAGAACGAAATCAGGAAGAGGAAGCGGGAGATCAAGTCAGCTTAATGACTTTACATGCCTCTAAAGGACTAGAGTTCCCTCATGTTTATTTGATTGGGGTGGAAGAAAACATTTTGCCCCACCAAGCCAGTATCGAAAGCGATAATATAGAAGAAGAACGACGTTTAACTTATGTGGGTATTACTCGCGCACAAAAAAGCTGCACCTTAAGTTATTGCACACATCGTAAACGCTATGGTGATGTTTCTGAATGTGAACCCAGCCGTTTTTTAAATGAATTGCCTGAGGAAGATTTGGAATGGTCTAATAAAAAACAGTTAGAACCTGAAGTTATTAAACAACGGGGTAAAGCTAATTTGGCTAGTTTAAAATCAATGTTGTCATGATAACGCACAAGGACAGAATCCCCTGTGGCCTTGATGTAGCAGAGCAAAACCAAGGAATGAATAGGTAATTCTTGATTCCACTTTGCTTCATCAAGGCTACAAGATCTGGTAAATAATAACATGGCTATTAACAAACCACAGGTTGAAGCAATTGTAGGGCGGACTTCAGTCCGCTATGCAGGCAATAATGTCTTATTTATAGCGGACTGAAGTCCGCCCTACAATAAATTATCCTAACTCAACCTGTGGTTTGTATAGAGCCATGAATAATAATTACAACCGACCTATGAATAAACAAACCCGCTTAGAAATGTTTGACAGACTTGCCGTTGCCATTCCTAATCCAGAAACTGAATTACAATATTCGAGCCCTTTTGAGTTATTGATTGCTGTTGTTTTATCCGCTCAAGCAACGGATAAAGGCGTTAATAAAGCAACCGCTAAATTATTTCCAGTAGCCAATACCCCTGAGGCTATTTTAGATTTAGGCCTAGATGGACTCAAAGAATATATAAAAACAATTGGCTTATTTAATACCAAAGGGGCAAATATTATTAAACTCTGTCAACGTCTGATAGAAGTTCATAATAATGAAGTCCCTCAAACAAGAGAAGCCTTAGAAGCTCTCGCAGGTGTAGGCCGTAAAACAGCTAATGTTATTTTAAATACTGCCTTTGGTCAGCCAACTATTGCTGTTGATACTCATATATTTAGGGTATCCAATCGAACAGGATTAGCAAAAGGAAAAAATGTTCTGATTGTTGAGCAAAATTTAGAAAAATGGGTCCCCAAAAAACACAAACTCGATGCCCACCATTTACTCATCCTCCATGGTCGCTATACTTGCATTGCTCGTAAACCGCGTTGCGGAAGCTGTGTGGTAGCTGATTTATGTGATTTCAAAGATAAAACTGAAACTTAATTGCTAGATGCCGCATCATTTATTCTGTATAGTCGGAAGGCTAGCACCATAAAAATAATAACTTAATAATATACTTACTTCTAGCAATAGATGATTACAAGTCTTCCTTGTAACAACATGAAGTATAGTCTAGTAACAATAATTAATAGTACTTGAGGGGATTTCCATGAAAAAAATTAACAAAACACCTTTAGCCGCAGCAATGGGAACTGTTGTTGTTTCAGCCTTTACTGCAACCACAGCTAATGCAGAAGCTAATCCATTTGCTATTTCTGAAATGTCTGATGGATATATGCAAGTTGCTGAAAATAACTACAACGTTGTACCTTGGGGCGGAAAAAAGTCTACTAAAAAAGCCAATGAAGCTGCATGTGGCGAAGGCCAATGTGGCAGCATGATGGACGGCGACAAAATGAAAAAAGGTCAAGAACAGTCCTGTGGCGCCATGATGAAAGGTAAAGAAGGTGCTTGTGGAGAAATGGGTAACGCTGTCAATAAATCACCTGAAGCAAAATGTGGCGAAGGCCAATGTGGAGCGATGATGGATGGCGACAAAATGAAAAAAGGACTTGAAAAGTCTTGTGGTGCCATGATGAAAGGTAAAGAAGGCTCTTGTGGAGATATGAAGAAAGACTCTGGCTCAAAAGGTGGAATGAGCGGAATGGATATGAACGGTGGCTCTATGGGTGGCATGGGCGGTATGGACATGAAAGGTGGTGAAATGTCTTGCGGCGCTATGATGGGTGGCATGGGTGATATGGATATGAAAGGCGGAGAGATGTCTTGTGGTGCCATGATGGAAAAAATGAAAAGTGGCGAAATGTCTTGCGGTGCCATGATGGAAAAAATGAAAAAGATGAAAGGAAAAATGGGCGGCATGGATATGAAAGGCGGATCTATGGGTGGCGGCATGGGTGGCATGGACATGAAAGGTGGTGAAATGTCTTGTGGCTCTAAAGTTGATCCAGCTAAAGCAGGCGGCAAATAATACCTTCCTTTTCAATAGGTAAAACTACCCTATTGAATAGAGATTAAAGTATTGAGCCTTCTCATAACATGAGAGGGCTTTTTAACCCTGCTCCAACAAAGTTCATCACTGATAAACCAGCTAAGACAAAACTCAACGCTTATAAACATCGTTTATATTGAGGTATCGATGGAAACAGTAACTAACCTAGTTCAACACGCTGGCCTTGGCTTACGGCGCTCATTTCTAACTGAAATAATTCAAACACCGCCAAAAAACGTTAGCTTTTATGAAGTTGCTCCAGAAAACTGGATGACAATTGGTGGGAAGTTAGGCAAACAGTTTAGAGCGATGACTGAACAGTTTGATTTTGTTTGCCATGGTCTTTCGCTATCAATAGGTAGCTCTGATCCATTAGACGAACAATTTGTTACGGCTGTTAAAAGTTTTATGCAGCAACATCAAATTAAGTTTTATAGCGAACACCTCAGTTACTGCAGCCATCAAGGACATCTTTATGACTTGATGCCCATTCCCTTTACCTCCGATGCAGTCACTCATGTTGCAAAAAGAATTCAACGTGTTCAGGATATTCTAGAACAAAAAATTGCCATAGAAAACGTATCCTATTATGCTGCGCCAGGGCAAGAGATGGATGAAATTGATTTCTTTAATGCTGTAATTGAAGAAGCTGATTGCGATATTTTAATTGACCTAAACAATATATATGTCAATAGCGTCAATCATAACTACGATGCTGAAGCTTTTTTAAGATCAATTCCTGCAAGTCGTATTGCTTATGCTCATATTGCAGGACATTATGTCGAAGCCGATGATTTTTTAGTTGATACCCATGGCGCTGATGTAATTGATCCCGTTTGGTCTCTATTAGCTAAGGCCTATGAACTTTATGGGGTATTCCCCACCTTACTTGAACGTGATTTTAATATCCCATCATTAGATGTGCTATTAAAAGAGGTTGATACTATTCAATCCATTCAAAATGCCTGGCATAAGCAACACAATCAAATATCAGCCTAATAAAACATACATAATTACTTTATAAGCTTCAGCCAAGACTTAATCTACAACAAGCTTGCTTTAGCCCTCTCCAGAGGGAGAGGGTTGGGTGAGGGGGAAATAAAAACATTCTTAATCTTTTTATAATAACAAAAAAGATTAATTTAAATTCTCCCCACCCAACCCTCCCCCAACAATGGGAGGGCTAAGAGAAAAAGCCGTGTACTCTATGAATTTGGCTGAAACTCATGGGTAACAAGGAAAACATATGAAAGTTGATTTTAAACAAACCCAGTTAGCATTTTCTGCTTATATTAGAGACCCTTTTAATAACCCTAAGCCGGAAGATGTTAAACCAGAAAGAATGCAGACTTATCGAGAGTTATTCTTTAATAATATCGATAGTTTTTTAAGCAGTAACTTTCCCGTTTTAAGAACTATTCTCGATGATGATCAGTGGTTTGAATTAACTCAGGACTTCTTTGCTAAGCACCCTTGCTCAACACCCTATTTTTCAGAAATTCCTGAAGAATTTATAGACTATTTACAGAATGAACGTCAAAGTGAAACTGACTTCCCATTTCTATTAGAACTAGCTCATTATGAATGGGTTGAAATGGCGCTTTCTATATCACAAGAACAAATATCTGCCAATTCAGATGGTTTTATAAACAATTTAGCCAGTGAAAGGATTTCATTATCAGCCCTTGCCTGGCCTTTGGTTTACCAATTCCCTGTACAAAAAATATCTCCTGATTTTCTTCCCTCAGCAACACCAGAGAACCCTACGTTTTTATTGGTTTATCGTGCGATTGATGATGAAGTAAACTTTATTCAACTTCCTCCAATTACCTTTAGGTTGTTACAAATATTGCAGGAAAATGAGTCGATGTTATGTATGGACTGCCTAAAGCAAATAGCAACAGAATCAGCTTATGCAGAACCTGAAAAGATTATTCAATCTGGCTTACAAATACTTCAAGAGCTAGCAATAAAAAATATTATTCAGACTGAGGAAATATCTGAAAGTTAAGATAAACTTACTTTTAAATGCTTTACAATTGCAGTTGATGTTTCAAAAGTTTTCTCAATTTGATAGCAAAGAACCTTTTCATTTCTATCAACATACAATTGTTTTTCATTGTGATAGTCATCAACCTTAATAACAATACTCTCCACACCTTCAAGATTTACCAAAACACAAGCATTTTTGCTACTCTTATTCTCAATATCCATAATATGCAATATTTCTGGATCATACCCTAACACTTCCACACCAACCATCACATCATCATTATCTGTAGCAATAATCCTACGAACAACAGTAACAATTGATATAGAGGAAATAGACAAGTGAATAAGCTCACCTACTTTAGTAACTACACCTTCTTCTTGTAATCTAATACAAAAACCTAATTTACTTTGGTCAATAAGTACTGCATTAGTAAAATGCTCTTCCTCTACTACTTCCTCTATTTCTACTTTCGTCTCTTTAGCAACCCATATTTCAGAACTATCTATAGATTCAACAGCAACACTTTCATCGTCATCTTCAATATGTAAAGATAAACTGTTACCTATCCCTGACTTAACGTCAAAAGAATCATCGAGATTTTTATCTACCTTTGGCTTATCAATACTAAGGTCATTTACATCATAAGAAATTACCCCTTTGGTTTCTAATAAGCTTTCTTGATGCAAAAGAAATTCAATAAATTTATCAAAACCTACTTCAGCCAAAAGTTCATTATCAGCAAGCTCTCTTTTATTTTTTCGAGACTGGTTCATTGATAATGCTTTAATCAATCGAAAAACTAAAACCTTATCTTTATACGGCATACTTTTTTTATGAACCGAAAGATCAAATAATTGTTTAATTAAATCAAGGCTTGAAATATAAAAAATATAAGGAGATGGCTCATGACTAACATCTTTAGAAACGGCTGGAGCCACACCAACTCTAAGGTTAATACAAGGAGTACTATTTAATGCCTTTTCTGGCACACTAGATAGTAGTTTAACCTGCCCAGTCAAACTGTTTAGCAGATTAAAAATGGTATAAATTTCTTCTGTATTAAATTGTTGCGTGTTGCTCAGCTCAAAAACAAGCAATTGCTTAAATACTTGAACAAAACTAGCCTTTCCTTGAGTAACACTTGATTCCAAGGCTTCATTTTGTTTGGCAAATAAATAAAATAAATAACATAAGCTCCAAAAACCTTTTTTTGGCTTTTCATAAACAATTGCTTTATATAAAAGTACGTTAGCCATTGCCTGAATACTATTTAAAAGTATTAATTCTTTTTGAGTTTGGGAAAAAATCACCTTTGATTTAAAGCTTGTGTCTTTACAAATCAAAGCATAATTCTCAGCCATTTCAAAAGCACAATTTGTTGATAAGCTAACTTTCAACTTATCTTCTTCAGAAAAAGGGAAATAACTTTTAATATAGGTTTTCTTTAATTGTTCTGAGACCTTAAAAACTATTGTTGCAATTTTTTCAAGAAAAACTGATCGAATATCAGCAGGTACTGTAGCTTTCTTTAACTGTTTTAAAGTATCAGTTAAAGCTTGTAAACAGTTAACCTTATCTTGTTTCTCAATTTCAGCCAACCAAATAGAAAATGACTGCTCATCGATAGAGAAAGGTAATGATAAAGAGGCGGATGGGTCTAATGCAGTCATAATAACTAAAAAAGTAATAGGTTATCTAAATTGTAGCTTATTTTTATAATCTTGCACTTGTAAGCAAATAATTACCCCTGAACTTGCGATTGCAAATACAAGCTCAGTTGTCAGCTAGCCTTTATTTAGGCATCATCTCTTTTAAAGCTATGCACCCAAACTAAATCTTCATCTTCCCAAGTCATGCCTGCATGCATTTTTAAGATTAAGCCTTTGTACATATCTAGACTAGGATAGCCCTCTGCATTTGCATCAGCATCAGTCATTTCTCCTAATTTTTGACGCTCCAAAGAAGTAACAGTAAAGCCAACCCCATCTAATTCAAAGGTTTCACCTGGATACGCATAAACACCATCACGACGTTGTTGAGTCTTCTTTCCACTTAAAGCAGCTTCAACTAATTTGGGGTGGCGGACAAGACGGTCAATCTCGCAGGTTTTTTCAGGGTAATCGGTCATTAATAATCTCCAATATAAAATTAAGCAAAATATTCATTTTCGGCCATAATATAACTGTTTTTGTTATTTAATTCGATTGATAAATAAATTATGCGCTACTTACACACCATGGTTAGGGTTAATAACCTACAAGACTCTTTAGCTTTTTATTGCGACAAACTAGGATTAACAGAGGTTAATCGTATTGAAAGCGAAGAAGGCCGATTTACTTTAGTTTATTTAGCTGCACCATTAGACCAGGAAAGTGCAAATAATATTGAAGCTCCTACCCTAGAATTGACTTACAACTGGGACACTGAAGAATACGCAAGTGGACGTAATTTTGGTCATTTAGCCTATGAAGTTGATGACATTTATACCTTATGTCAAAAACTAATGGATGCTGGCGTTATTATTAATCGCCCCCCAAGAGATGGCTATATGGCTTTTCTACGCTCACCAGATAATATTTCTATAGAATTATTACAAAAAGGCGAGCCTTTGGCTCAACTAGAGCCATGGAAGTCTATGGAAAATACTGGAATCTGGTAAACTTTAAAACAAACTATGAATAGACGCTTTCAATAATAGTCAAAACGATTAATTCTGAAGGGAGTGCTATTTTTAATTTTGTTACCCTCTTAGATCAGCCACTAAACACATAGCTATGCAAGAACAAAACGAGCAAACAAAAGAAAATAAGGATCGCCACCCTATCGTTACAATCGGCCTATTAACGGCTGGCACACAATTAGGCTCCGCTTTAATTCAGCGTATGGGCAGACACCCTGTGCTTTTATTTGCAATGGGAGCTACTGCTGGTGCCTATGCATATAAGAACCGTAAAGAAATTTTAGCCGAAGCACAACACCTTCAAGAACGAAGTAAAAACCTGCTATCTAAAAAACCGGCTGCAGAATAATTTATTAGGCTATAAATTTATTAGAGAATGAAGATTTACACCACACGAATTTATCGCCTACTTTTTTGTTTCTGTTTAATTCCTTTTTCATCATCTCTTCAAGCCACACCATTATTTCAAAATATTTTTTTCACTCTATCTACAGATGAATCTTTACTCTGTACTACAGATAAAAATGGCTACAGCTCCTCAGCCGAATTACTCAGAACAATTAAGTTTTATGAAGAAAACAACCCTATAACATTACGTAAACATGCAGTTGCTGTACTAACAGATCATAGTAACAAAGATCATTTGGAAGACCTGCAAGATTATAAAGATGATTGCCAACAATCTCCTTCTGTAGACCTGTGTGTTTTAGAGAACTATTGGGATAATAAAGAAGCGGCACTAACAGCACTTGCCTTGTTTTATGATACAAAAACCATCATTAAACATGGTGAAAATTATAAAGCCCGACGCTTTACTCTTGATCATCTACGCGTATTTGAAAAAGCCATTCGTAAAATTCCGCCCTTTATGCGGAAAACAATCAGTAAAGCAAAACCCATTAAAGATCTAGACAAAGCGATTGAAAATTTAGATGATCAAATTCAATCTCTAATTCAAGATGCTTTTCCAGAAGATTTTTCTACCAGCATTTGGTCTGATGACACCCACCCGCTCACTTTTGTCCCCGGCATTGGCTATAAAAGTCAGGTCGTCGCACAGGTTTATAATGGCCAAAATTTAATTATTTTTACCGTTAAAGCCTTTGATAAAGGAAAAGATGGGCGCTTATACCGAGATATAGATTTACGTTATTTAGTCGATTTTAGAATTCCGATTATTGTGCATGAAATAGCACATACCATTGATAACTTTCATTTCTGGAATGGTGCTGATGATTTGTATTTTTTTTATCGTTACCGAAAAATGTCTAATGATAAGCAAACACTCAAATTAATTAACAATGCGACCTTAGCGCTATGGCCGTCAAAATGGTTTGAAGCTTTTGAATATTTATGGGAAATAAATGAAGGCCGTTATGATGGTCAAACTCAGGAAAAACTTGCCGAATTAGTCGCTCAATATATTCTAATTCCAGAGCGCCTAAAACAAAGTTCACCAGAAGCCTATGCCTGGCTGCGAGATGATGTATTTAAATCAATTGAGTATTCAGGGTATGATAGTTGCCCTAATCCTATTGTAATGCCTTTAACATGGTGGGAACATGCCATTGCAAAAGTCCTCGGCATATAAACACAGCTATAAGCAGCTATTTTTTGTAAAGATCCCTTTTTAATCAGGAGCAACCTTATGCTATTTAAACAACTATTTGATAAAGAAAGCTGTACCCTCACTTACCTGATTGCCGATTTAACAACTAAGGAGGCCGTTTTTATTGATCCCGTTGATACTCAGCTCGATATCTACCTTGATCTGTTAAAAGCTCACGACCTTACCTTAAAATATTCATTAGAAACTCATGTTCATGCCGACCATATAACGGCTAGTGGAATGTTAAGACAAAAACTGGGAGCAAAAACAGCCGTTAGCTCACTTTGTGGAGCAATCAGTGCTGATATTCAAATTCAAGATGGTGATATTTTTGAATTTGGCCAAGAAGAAAAGATCAAAGTTATTACTACCCCAGGACATACTCCGGGAAGCATCTCCTTTTTATGGCGAGACAAAGTTTTTACTGGGGATTGTTTATTAATAGATGGCTGTGGGCGGACAGATTTTCAAGCAGGTAATGTTAGTCAGCAATATGACAGCATTACTCAGCAATTATTTACCTTAGCCGATGAAACTATTGTCTACCCTGGACATGATTATAAAGGTCGCTGGATTAGCAGTATTATTCAAGAACGCACAACAAATTCACGTTTAGCAGGAAAGTCTAAAGAACAGTTTATTGAAATCATGGCAAACCTTAACTTACCTAAACCTAAGTTAATTGATATGGCTGTACCTGCAAATCGTTACTGTGGTGTTGATGAAGTGCTTGCTCCTCAGTCTGCTGAGGGTTAATAATCAATAAAAAATCAGTCATTATTGGGGCGCAGGCTTTAGAGACTGTGAAAGTATTAGCTTTTAGCTCCCCTCTTTGGAAAAGAGGGGTTGGGGGAGATTTTATTATAAAAATAAGACGTTTAATATCTATGTGTTGTATTTTTATAAAATCCCCCTCAATCCCCCTTTTCCAAAGGGGGAGGTCAAAAATGCAGGTTAAAACTACACATTTAACCCACCACCTAATTTAAAAATATCCAAGCAGTAAGTTTATGCCAATGAACACTCCACTACCTATTTTATATAGCTTCCGCCGATGCCCCTATGCAATGAGAGCAAGACTGGCTATAGCTAAATCATCAATATCAGTGGAACTACGTGAAGTAGTGTTACGCAATAAGCCTCAATCATTACTTGATATTTCCCCCAAAGGGACCGTACCTGTTTTACTTTTGACAGACTCAACTGTTATTGATGAAAGTTTAGATATCATGTATTGGACATTATCAATAAATGACCCCGAGCATTGGTTTAGCGAAGATTTAGCAGACGAGATACAACAACTTATTAAATGGAATGATGGTGATTTTAAATATTTTTTAGACCGCTATAAATATGCAGACCGTTATCCAGAGCATAGCGAGCAATACTACCGAGAAAAAGCGGAAAGTTTTTTAATAGAATTAGAAAATAGATTAACGCAGCAAGCCTTTCTTTGTGGTGCCAGTTGCTCTTTAGCCGATATGGCTATTTTTCCCTTTATTAGACAATTTGCTAATGTAGATAGTGATTGGTTTCAATCATCTAAATACCAAAAACTTAATCAATGGCTAAACAAACACCTTGAATCTGAGTTATTTATTTCGATAATGGAGAAATACCCTGCGTGGCAAACTGAAAATAATCAGCTGGTTTTCCAACCACTATCCTCTAAATAAACTCATTGCTTCTGCTATTTGCTGTTTTGCATCATTTAAAGTTTGCAAAGACATATCAGGTGTTAATTCATTATTTCCAAGTTTTTGAAAAGCAGGCAAGGTATATATAGCAGGTAATTTTTGTGCGCTTTTACTTCCTATATAACTATGATATTTTGCAAGCAATACAATATCACTCATATCAAGTTCTCCCTGCTCATTGCCATACCATTTTTGAACATTTTGAGGTACTACCTGTAAAGTATCAGAAAAACCCCAGGTTTTAAGAATTAATGAGCCAATTAATCCTTGTAGTGCAGTAATTGTAAGGTTTAAATCTTGCTCTGAATATTCATCACTACTCAAGCTATCAGCAAAAATCAAAATGGGAAGCGCGCCAATATTATGTGTTAACCCAGCAAGTAATGCTTCATCTGGGTTTACTTTTTTAGTTAACACAGCCAATGTATAACTAATACTAGATACCTCAATACTTTTCTTCCAAAGCTCGTGGATTTTTAGATTAATTTCTTTATTTTTACTTTTAAACAAGTTTTGTATACTGATACTTGTTACTAAATTTCGAGTTGTATCCAACCCTAGCCTAGAAACGGCATCAAGACTATTAGTAATGGGATTAACAGCTCGATACAAAGGACTATTAACAATTTGAATCAGTCTTGAAGAAATCACTGAATCAAAATTAATTATTTGAACAGCCTCTTGAATACCAATATCTTTTTGAATCGCTGTCCTTAATTTAAGGGCAACATCAGGAAGACAAGGAATAACAAGTTTATCTTGTTTAAAATAACTGCAAAACTCATTAAAGAAAGCATTATTTACTAGCTTATCAGGAATATCTTGAGAGTTTAGTAAAGGGTTGCGTATACGCTGGCTACTTAGGTTTAAAACATTAGCAGGGAAATGTAATATTTTAACTTCGGACTTGGCAATAACAGTACACTGCAATTTTCGGCCATTTGTCAGCGGATAAAGTGCTTTAAATGTTGATGAGTTCATTAGCTGGCCAGAACCATTACTACTTTCTACATAGCACTGCCCTTTTATCAAATAAGGTATTGAATTTGATTTTCCATTAATTTTAAAAATAACATCCCCAGGAGCATGACTAGAGACACCTAACTCAAGCTTCTGTAACTCATCATCAGATAAATCATTAATAGGAACAAGCGTCTTTAAAAAATCAATGGGGATTTTTTTGGTAACAATACGAGTGATGTTATCATCCGCTGACAAGCCTTCATCATTAGCTAAATCATCTTTCTTTATTATTTTTTTTACACGATTCCAGAACATGTTTCAGTTAACCTAAATCTTAAATTATTTATTGCTTTCCATTCGCCAATTATAAACCACACATTTACATCAATTCTTTTGCTTGTAAATCAGCATGATAAGAAGACCTTACCATAGGAGCACTAGCTACATTCTTAAAGCCTAATGCTTTTGCTGTTTCTGCATATTTATCAAATTGAGCAGGAGTTACATACTCTTTTACCGCTAGATGATCTTTACTCGGTTGTAAATATTGCCCTAAGGTCAACATACTACAACCATGATCACGCAGGTCGTTCATCACTTGATTAACTTCATCTTCTTTTTCCCCTAAACCAAGCATAATCCCTGACTTAGTCATTGCTTCTGGATATGCTTCTTTGTATTTTTTTAATAAGGTTAAGGATTCTTGGTAATTTGCACCTGGCCTTGCTTGTTTATACAATCGAGGCACTGTTTCTAAATTATGATTAAAAACATCACAAGGTTGCTGTTTTAATATTTCAACAGCTTTATCCATTCGTCCTCTAAAATCGGGTACTAGTACTTCAATTTTAGTTGCCGGAGACTTCTCTCTTATCTCTCTAATACAGTCAGCAAAATGCCCGGCACCACCATCACGTAAATCATCCCTATCAACGGAGGTAATCACCACATACTTTAAAGCCATTGCTTTAATCGTTTGAGCTAGATTAATGGGTTCTTGTTGATCTAAAGCTTTTGGCTTACCATGAGCAACATCACAAAAAGGGCAACGACGTGTACAAATGTCTCCCATAATCATAAAGGTAGCCGTACCATGGCTAAAACACTCACCTAAATTTGGGCAAGCAGCTTCTTCACAAACTGTATGTAAATTATTTTCCCTTAGCGTTTTCTTTATACGCGTAATTTCATCATTGCTAGAAATTTTAACCCTAATCCAGTCTGGTTTACGCAAAACAGTTTCAGATGTTTCAACTTTTATTGGTATTCTTGCCAGCTTTTCAGCATTACGTTGATGTGTTTCAGGAGTATCTCTTGAAGGTGCTTTTAGGCTCATGACTTTATCGCTTGTAAAATTTGATGAACAACGGGAATAGCTAGTTCACATGTTTCTATTTTAACATTTAAGTCAGCAAGTTGTGTCACTTCTAAATCAGGATAGCCACAGGTGTTAATATTATCAAAAGCGCTTAAATCCATATCATTATTAAAACTCAATCCATGATAACTACAACCTTTCTTAACCCGTAAGCCTACAGATCCTATTTTTTTCCCATTCACATAAACGCCAGGTGCATCTGGTCTGGCTATTGCTTTAATACCGTATTGAGCCAAACTATCAATCATAGCGTGTTCAAGTATTGTGACAATATCTCTAACGCCCTTTTTTAAGCGTTTAATATCTAACAAAACATAAACAACTAATTGCCCTGGCGCATGATAAGTAACCTGCCCACCACGATCTGTTTCTATTACCGGAATATCTTCAAGTTGCAATAAATGCTCTCGTTTACCGCTTAAGCCTAATGTATAAACAGGTAAATGTTCAACGATCCAAATTTCATCAGCTGTTTCTTCATTGCGTTGCTGGGTAAATTCTTGCATTTGATGCCAGACCGCTTCATAGTCTTGTCGCCCTAAATTTTTTACCTTTATGGTCATTACCAAATTTTCCTAGTTATACTAAAAGTACAGCCTATACCAGCCATTTGAAAGCCTCACTGCCATTAAGTTAAGAGAAATACAACATGGGACGCAGTGCTTTAGAGACTGTGACCGTATTAGCTTTTAGCTCCCCTCTTTGGAAAAGAGAGGCTGGGGGAGATTTTATTATAAAAACAATACGTTTAATATCAATTGCTTATTGTTTTGTAAAATCCCCCTCATTCCCCCTTTTCCAAAGGGGGAGGTTAAAAGCGGTATACTTTCACAGCCTCTTTAGCCTGATATTTTCAGCCATAAAAGCAGGCTAAAGCACAGCGCGCCCCAACCAACGGACCTAATACCTTAACTTAATTTCCTTGATAGTATTTTTTCAACAAAAGTAAATATGTCGTGTTTATTCTGTAATTGACTAGCTTGAACGATAACTAAATCAGGGCGTAATTCAAGCATAGTTGCGGCAAATATCCCACTATCTACAGCAATGGGCTCACCTTGTTCTGAATAAACTTGAGTATTTGCTACCCCACAACTTGGAGAGCGATCTTGCAAAACCAGCCCAGCCACTTTATGTTGTTTGGCAAACTGTTCCGCAAATATTTTGAGCTGATCTGTTAAATCGGTATTGGGATCATTTTGCTTTAAAACACGGATTGTTTGACCAACTTGAGTAAGTTGTATTTTTTCTCTAGGGACACCTAAACCAATTTCCATTTCTGGACAAACAGCTAATAATTGACAGTGTTTTTTTAATTCTTCTGCAATCAGAGTTGTGTATTTATCTTTGCCATCATACCTTACCGCCTGACCTAATAAACAAGCACTAACTGCAACTAAAGGTAAATCACTCACAACTAAAAGCCATCAAGCTTAGCTTATAAAACCATCATCACGGCAGGCGAGTCATTAAGGTCTTGATAAATGGCATCCAATTGTCGTTTGCTTTGTGCTTCTATGGTGACAGTGACAGATAAAAATTTATCACCTTTACTCAACCGAGTCTTAACCGCACCTTCTTTAATATCTTCAGTATGTTTTCGAACAATAGCAACGACAATACTGTCAAATTCAGCGGTATTTTTCCCCATTGCCTTTATTGGAAACTGGCAGGGAAACTCAAATACTGTATCTTCTTCACTCATACTGATTTCTTATATTGTTGAAACAATTGATTCATTTTGTCAAATACTGGCCCAGGTGTGCCCTCACCTACAGCTTTAGAATCTAATTCGACAACAGGTATAATTTCTCTGGTTGAACTAGTAATCCAAATTTCAGACGCCATTTGCAAAGCTTCTAATGAAATAATCTCTTCACTTAGTTCAAAATCATTTTCCCGTGCTAGTTCTAAAATCACCTTTCGAGTAATCCCAGGTAAAATTTCAGCTGTTTTTTCAGGGGTAATTAAAATACCATCAATCACTGCAAATAAATTACTAGCAGCACCTTCAGTAACATATCCATTTCTATGTAAAATGGCTTCAGCACAACCTTGTTCGACTGCCTGCTGTCTTAATAAAACATTGGCTAATAAAGTTGTCGCCTTTACATTACACATTTCCCAACGACTATCTTCCATTGTTAATGCTTTAACACCTGTTTCGATACCAGCAAAAGGCTTTATATCGGAACACATAGCAAAAACAGTGGGCACAGGGTTTTTAGGAAAAGCATGGTCTCTTTTTGGTGCAACACCGCGGGTAATTTGTAAATAGATAGCCTGATCTTTAGAGCTATCTAGCAATGGCGTTAAAATTTCCATCCATTGTTCAAAACTGTAAGGTAGTTCGAGTCTAATTTTACTCATACTATCTTGCAATCTATCCAAATGGTCTTGCATTCTGAATAAATCACCTTGGTAAGAAGGAATTACTTCATAAACACCATCACCGAATAAAAAGCCTCTATCAAGTACCGACACTTTTGCTTCTGATAGCAGTATGTATTCACCATTTAAATAAACTTTACCATCGACTAAATCATTCATCATATTACTCCAGCATCAACATGGCTTCATCGTATAATCGATCGACAAACCCACCTTTGTTAATAGTTTTAAGAGCAACTAAGGGCTTATTTGCTACCACATCATCAGCAAGAGAAACATTAACAGAACCTAGACTAACTCCCTCTTTAACAGGTGCCATAATCTTTTTATCTATATTGATTTCTGCTTTTAAATCATTGTAGTGACGTCTTGGAATAGTGACATATAAATCTTCATTCAAACCCATTGGTAATTGTTTAGCATCCCCTTTCCAAACTCGAGCCTCAGTTAAAGCAGTTTGTGCTTTATATAATTGATGTGTTTCAAAAAACCTAAACCCATAATTTAACAAAGTTTGACTTTCATTCGCTCTCGCATTGGCGCTTGCAGTCCCCATAACCACAGAAATCAAGCGCATTTCTTCACGTTTTGCTGATGCAACCATGCAATAGCCCGCTTCTTCTGTATACCCAGTTTTTACACCATCGACAGATTTATCACGCCACAATAATTTATTACGGTTCGGCTGTGTAATATTGTTAAAGGTAAATTCTTTTTTTGAATCCCATTCATAATATTCAGGAAACTCTTTAATAACGGCAATGGTTAAGGTCGCTAAATCCCTAGCTGTTGTGTAATGGTTTTTACTTGGAAGACCCATGCTATTTTGAAAATGACTATCTAGCATTCCTAAACGTTCCGCATGTTGATTCATCATCGCTGAAAATGTCGCTTCATCACCTGCAACATGTTCTGCCAAAGCAACACTGGCATCATTTCCTGACTGAATAATGACACCTTGTAATAAGTTTTCTATTGAAACTTGTTTGTTAACTTCAACAAACATTCTAGAACCAGGTGTTTGCCATGCTTTTTTACTAATAGTAACTTTTTCGTCTAAAGTTAAATGGCCACTCTGTAATTCTCTAAATACCACATAAACAGTCATTATTTTCGTCAGACTAGCAGGAGCCAAACGTAAATCAGCCTGTTTTTCAGCAATTACTTTTCCACTATTAAAGTCTAATAATACAAAGCTTTTAGCCGCTATACTTGGTGCCGCAGGAATTAAAATAGTATTTGCAGCATTAACTACAGTTGTTGAAACCAGCAGTGAAATGAGAAAAATAAAACGCTTAGGAATAACTGATATTTTCATTGGTCAAAGTAACTTTAAAAATTGTTAGATATATTGTAGCACCCTTGTTTCATCTCAAGGGGCTAAGGTGTTTTTTCAACAACTAGCAAAGGATTGGTAAACCCTATTTGTGCTAATTTTTCACTCTCTTGCTTGGCTTCTTGTTCTGAATATAAGGGGCCAACTTGTACTTTATACAAGCCATTCCCTTCATTTTTTATATGTTGAACTCTTGTTGATGCTATTGCCGCTGTTGTTAGTTTCCCTTGTAAATCAGCTGCATTTGCAGAGTGATTAAATGCACCAACCTGTAAGAAAAACACAGTTTTTTGTAGATCTTCTGCAAGTAAACTAATCTTTTTTTCTATGACTTTAGCTGAGTCAAACCCCAAAGCCTCAACTTCAACTAGACCTGTGCCTATTTGCTGAATTCCCAGTTTTACCGCAGCGGTATAAGATAAATCTATAATCCTATTATCATGGAATGGCCCTCTATCATTTATTCTGACAACAACCGCACGTTTATTTTTTAAGTTTGTAACCCGCACATAAGTCGGTATTGGCAAAGTTTTATGAGCCGCTGTCATAGCGTACATATTATAAACCTCTCCGTTAGAGGTTTTTCTACCGTGGAATTTTTCCCCATACCAAGAGGCAACACCTTTTTTCTTATACCCTTCACTCTGCGCTAAAATTTTATAATGCTTACCAAAGACTTCATACTCACCAGGATTACCAGCTCTAGTCCTTTTTTCATACTTCGGAATTGCATCCGCAACTGCCATAACATCTAAAGGTACATGAGTTGGTGCGCTATCTTCTATAGCTTTATCCATACACCCACTATTAAATACAGCTATTAAAATTATAAATATTTTTCTCATTAACAGAACCCACCTATTTTGCTTATTGCATTACTTATAACCTTATAAACCCTTACTTAACTGTCTTTGCTTATAAATTTCTTGGCTCAGTTGATAAACTGCCATCGCATATAACTTGCTATGGTTATATCGAGTAATAACATAAAAATTATGTAAGCCTACCCACAAATCACTGCCATTTTCCTGCCCATAGGCAAATAATTTAACTGGCTCATCAGCTGCTATTATTTGCTCAGCTGTAATACCCATGGTTTGAATACCTGCCCATGTTCTATCAGGCTTTAAACCTTTTGCTAATGCTTTCTCAAAACCTTTACCTTCAGCCTTAACTAAGAAAGTAACATCAGCGTCCTTACGCCATTTATGTGTAATAAAATAATTAGCCACACTTGCTATCGCATCAGCAGGGTTATTCCAGATATCGCTTTTACCATCACCTTCATAATCGGCAGCATAAGCTCTATAACTACTTGGCATAAACTGAGGAATTCCCATTGCACCAGCATAAGAGCCTGTTGGCTCTAGAGGATCCATTTTTTGTTCACGACAAAGAATTAAAAAGTTTTCTAATTCACTAGTAAAAAATTTACTGCGTTTTGGATATGCAAAAGCTAAAGTAGAAAGCGCATCTATAATACGGTGACCTCCTGTCCTATTACCATAATAAGTCTCTACTCCAATAATGGCGGCAATAATTTCTGCTGGCACACCATATTTTTCTTCTGTAGCGGTTAAAGCAGCCTCATTTTCTTGCCAAAATTTTGCGCCGCCTTTAATACGCTTATCCCCTAAGAATATCTTACGGTACTGATACCACGACATGGTTCCTTCTGCTGGCCGAGTCATGGTTTCAATAATTTTTTGTTTAATATCAACAGATTTAAATAGCTCTTTCAGTTCAGTTTCATTAAATTGATATTTGTTAACCATCTTGCCAACAAATTTATTAAACTGCTCTGTTTCTTCAATTGCAGAAAATGCATTTGAACTAAAGATAAAACTACTACAAAGCAGTAGTTGAATAATGATCCTTTTCATATATAAATCAGCCTTTAATATTTATAAACAACATATATTTCTTATAAAACCTAGCTTAAAACATTTCCTAAACAATTCGATTAAGTTGGCAAAAATTTTCTATGGGTATGAATTGACATTAAAATACCAAAACCAGCCATCAACGTAACCATTGAGGTTCCACCATAACTAATCAATGGTAATGGTACTCCAACAACTGGCAGTACCCCTATAACCATTCCAATGTTAACAAACACATACACAAAAAAAGTAAACGTTATACTACCCGCTAATAAACGACTATAGGTATCTTGTGCTTGTACAGCAATATATAAACAGCGACTTATAATTAGCAAATAAAGAATTAATATCCCTAAACATCCTGATAAACCAAACTCTTCTGCAAAAACAGCAAAAATAAAATCAGTTGAGCTTTCAGGTAAAAAGTCTAATTTTGACTGCGTACTTCCTAACCATCCTTTTCCGTGTACTCCACCCGAGCCTATGGCAATTTTTGACTGAATAATATGGTAGCCTTTGCCCATAGGGTCAGCCTCTGGATTTAAAAAAGTTAAAACCCGCCCTTTTTGGTAGTCTCGCATAAAATGCCATAAAACAGGTGTTAATCCAGCAAGAACAACAGCAATTGCTCCCATAAAATACCAAGATAAGCCAGCAAAAAATATCACTGCAGTCCCAGAACTTGCTACTAATAAAGAAGTACCTAAATCAGGTTGCTTAGCAATCAAAACCGTTGGAATAATAATTAACACTGCTGCAATAAATAATTGTTTTACTTTGGGCGGCAAAGTATATCCAGATAAAAACCAAGCAATCATCATTGGTGTAGTAATTTTAATCATCTCTGATGGCTGAAACTTAAAAAAACCTAAATCCAACCAACGTTGAGCTCCCATTCCTACATGCCCAAAAGCTAATACAGCAATCAGTAGCGTCACACCAAAGATATATAATTTAGCCGAATGTCGATGAAATTGTTGTGGGTTAACATGCGCTAAAACAATCATAATAAAAAAAGCTAATCCAATCCTAGTGGCTTGTTTTATTAATACTGCTATATTTTGCCCGCTGGCGCTATATAAGATTAAGAAACTTATAGAACAAGCGAGCACTAATCCAATAAACAGCGGTATATCAATATGTAGCTTTCGTAATAATGTTCCTATGACAGAGGGTGGGTGGAATTGTTCACTCCTTGTTTCATTTTTCATCAACAAGCTCCACTTCTGGCATCAAAAACTGCTTCATTATTTTACCTGCGATAGGTGCTGCTACAGATCCACCATGCCCCCCATTTTCTACGACCACAGCTACCGCAATTTGAGGATCATAGGCTGGAGCAAAAGTCATAAACAAGGCATGGTCTCTATGCTTAAAAGCAATTTCGTCTTCATTATATTGCTCTTCTTGCTTTACCGTAAAAACCTGTGCTGTTCCTGTTTTCCCAGCTATTTGATAATTAACGCCTTGTTTTAAAGTTCTTGCAGTTCCTCTTGCTCCATGAACAACATTAATCATGGCAGAAATCACATCATCCACATTATGCGGTTCTAACTTTATCTGCTCGCTAGCTGATGAAATACCATCAGCTGAATGATAGTTTTTATCAAACAAGTAAGGCGTGACAACCTGCCCTCGATTAGCCAGTGTTGCAGTTGCTCTTGCTAACTGCAAAGGGGTGACTTGCATAAAGCCTTGTCCAATTCCTGTTATTAATGTTTCACCTGGGTACCACGGCTGTTTTTTAGCTTTTCTTTTCCATGCCCTAGAAGGTAATAGCCCTGCTTTTTCACCCACTAAGTCTATCCCTGTTCTTTCACCAAAACCAAATTTTTGTAAAAATTCATGTAGCTTATCAATACCTAGTGTCCGCGCCAAATCATAAAAATAAACATCACAAGATTGAGTAATAGCCACATCTAAGTCAACCATACCATGCCCCCATCTCTTCCAATCCCGATATTTATGTTTTACTTTAGGGAGTTGATAAAAGCCAGGGCAGTAGAGTTTGTGATGAAATTCTGTCACATTATATTCAAGTCCCGCTAAACCAATAAAAGGCTTAATTGTTGAGCCTGGTGGATATTGCCCTCTTAATGCTCGGTGGAATAGAGGTTGTGCATCAGACTCCCTCAAAGCTCGATATGCTTTGCTACTAATCCCATATACAAATGGGTTTGGGTCATAACCTGGCCGACTAGCAAAAGCTAATACATCCCCTGTTTTGACTTCTATGGCGACCACCGCACCATTGTAGCCTTCAAGCGCATCATAAGCTGTTTTCTGCAAATCGACATCTAATGTCAGATGTAGGTTTTTACCTGGAACAGGGTCATCAGATGAAACTGTTTTAATCGCCCTTCTTTGAGCATTGGTTTCAATTTCTGAATATCCTGCTTGTCCATGCAATTGAGATTCATAAGTTTTTTCTATCCCAACTTTTCCCACATGATGCGTGCCTCGGTACTCAGCAACAGGGAGTTTTTTTAACTCTTTTTCGTTAATTCTGCCAACATACCCAATGACATGAGAGGTTAATTCTTTATAGGGGTAATGCCTCACTAACCGAGCATGCACATCAACCCCAGGGAAATAAGGGCGAACAACGGCAAACTTTGCGACTTTCTCATCGCTCATTCGTAATAATAAAGGAATACTCGCAAACCGTTTAGATCGGTGTTTATGCTTTAAAAATTGTGCTATTTTCTCATCAGAAATATCTAATAGTTTTTGCAGCCTTAATAAAGTCTCATCTAAGTCTTTTATTTGCTCTGGAATAAGTTCCAAACTATATGATGGAATATTTTCAGCTAGAATCCGTCCATTTCGATCATAAATAATGCCTCGTGTCGGAGGCAATGGCACAATTTTAATCCGATTAGATTTTGCCATTGTTGAATAATGCTCATGACCAGCAACCTGTAGATAAATCAGGCGTCCAACTAAGCCGCCCATCAACAACAAGATGAAAATAAAAATAGCAACTGTCCTACTGAGAAATATTCGATTCTCAGCTAACGGATCCTTCATTGAATAATTTCGGTGCATCTTAACTTATACGCCCCAGCAATCTAATCCAGCGTAAACCTGCATAAATGAAAGGCCAACAAACCGTACCGGTTAAAACAGGTAGCCAAAACAACCATGTTAGCCCCGTTGCACCTTGAATATTTTCAATCCAAAATACTAACACCTGAGAAAACAACAAACAGAAAAAAACAAACAATGCTTGTTGTAAAACAGGGTAATGTCTTAATCGACGATGAAATTTTAGACAGGTAAAATTAACCAAGGCATAAATCAAGCCATGCATACCAAAAATTCGGCCTGTTAATACATCAACAAAGATACCTAATATCCAAGCATTAAATACCCCTACACGCTCTGGTACGGCTAGAGTCCAATAGATCAAGATCAACAAAACCCAATCTGGATTCAAACTTTTGATAGTATTAGATAACGGCAAGATATTTAAACTCATTGCCATAAGTAACGTTAAAAAGTATCGCTTACTATACTGGTTCTTATTCATTTACTTCCTGATCTTGACTCTGTTCAGGCTCTACTTTTTTATGATTTGAAAGTGGTACAGGAGTTGAATCACTCCAGACAACTAATAACTCTCGAATTCTGTCTAACTTTGCTTTGGGTGTTGCGTAAATATTGGCAAAAGGTTTATTAGGTTGAGCCGTAAAATTATCAACAACAGCAACGGGGTAACCTTGAGGAAAGGTGCCTCCTAATCCAGAAGTCACTAACAAATCTCCAGGAACAATATCAGCATTATTAGGTAAAAAAGGTAAGTTTAATCGGTCTAATTGACCGCTACCAATAGCAATAGTTCTTAAACCATTTCTATTAACCTGAACAGGTATCGCATGATTAGGATCAGTAATTAACATTACTTCTGAGCTTAAAGGTAATGATCGAATAACCTGTCCAACAATACCACTAGCATCTAAAACTGACTGTTTCTCATGCACCCCAAACCGAGAACCTTTATTCACCACCATTACATGTTCATAAGGCACTAGATTTACAGACAATAACTCTGCAACCAAAACCTGTTCACCCAGTTTAAATGAGTTTTCAAGTAATCCTCTAAGCCGAACATTTTCATTTTCCAATGACTCTAGTTTTAACAGCTTAATATTTGTAATCATCTGCTGTTCTTTTAACTCAGCATTTTCTGTTTTTAAGGCGCTATAAGATACAACCGTGTCTTGAACCGTCTCAACTATTTCTACAGGTAAACTTACTAATCGCTGAACGGGATAGATCAAAACGGATAAAATTGATCGCGTATTATCCATTCTAGAACTACGGTGTTCAATTGCTAGTAATACCACTGAAACCAGTACTACAATCAATAACCGCGTATTAAGAGAGGGACCGGAAGCAAATAAAAGTTTTATAACAAGCTCCTTAAATAAATATTATTTATTTAAACTAAATTAAAAACCAACAAGAAAAAACACCAAAAACTTGCTTATTCCAAAAACAAAAATGGCCAGACATTAAGCCTAGCCACCATCATTCAAAGTCGAATCATTTTATTCTAATGAAAAAGCAGACAAGCCTTTTTCATCTAACATTTCTAAAACCATACCACCACCTCTTGCCACACAAGTTAGCGGATCATCGGCGATAAATACAGGCAAACCAGTTTCTTCAGCTATTAATCGGTCAATATCAGCTAATAAAGCGCCACCGCCAGTTAATACAATACCTCTTTCAGCCACATCAGCCCCTAACTCTGGAGGCGTTTGTTCTAAAGCAACTTTTACTGAGCCAACAATACCCGATAAAGGTTCCTGTAAAGCTTCTAAAATTTCATTGCTATTTAAAGAGAAACTCCGCGGCACACCTTCTGCCAAATTACGCCCTGTAATTTTAATTTCTTTTACTTCACTACCAGGGTAAGCAGTTCCAATTTCTTTTTTAATTTTTTCAGCTGTCGCCTCTCCAATTAATGTGCCGTAGTTTCTACGAACATAATTGATAATAGCCTCATCAAAACGATCACCACCGATTCTGACTGATGCAGAATAAACAATACCATTTAGTGAAATAACCGCAACTTCTGAAGTACCACCACCAATATCTAGCACCATAGAACCTTGTGCTTCATCAACTGGCATTCCTGCGCCAACAGCTGCTGACATAGGTTCTTCAATTAAATAGACTTCTCTTGCACCTGCCATTGCTGCAGATTCACGAATCGCACGTCGTTCAACTTGAGTTGACCCACAAGGCACACAAATTAAGATTCGAGGGCTTGGGCGTAACATTTTAGCTTCATGCACTTTCTCAATAAAAAAGCGTAGCATTCTTTCCGTTACAGCAAAATCAGCAATCACCCCATCTTTTAAAGGACGAATTGCAGTAATATTACCTGGTGTACGGCCTAACATCATTTTTGCATCTGTCCCTACAGCTGCAATTGTTTTGGCGCCTCGAATTCTATCTTCCTTAATGGCCACAACAGATGGCTCATTCAGAACAATCCCTTGTCCAGGAATATAAATTAAGGTATTAGCGGTACCTAGATCAATTGATAAATCATTAGAAAAAAGTCCGCGAAGTCTTTTGAACATCTTTTACAGTATCCTTAGCGATATAAAATCTTACTACTTTAACAATCTAGTGGGTATTTGGGCAAGATATAAAGTATCATATTTAAATAAAGTATCATTTGGAGCTAAATATGTCGCTAACAACCGACGAAGTGAAGAAAATTGCCTATTTGGCAAGACTAGGAATTGATGAATCTGATATTAACGCTTATGCCAGCGATTTATCTAATATGTTAGATTTAATGACTCAAATGGGTGAAACCAATACAGATGACATTAAACCAATGGCACACCCTATGGATCAAATGCAACGTTTACGCCCTGACGAAGCAACTGAAAAGAATCAACGCGAAAACTTTCAGGCTATAGCGCCTCAAACAGAAGCCGGGCTATATCTTGTCCCTAAAGTTCTCGACTAACGGAATAATTATGCATAACAAAACCATCACAGAACTTGCTAAAGGACTTCGCGACAAAGAATATTCCAGCGTTGAACTAACACAAGCTTATTTAGATAGAATAAAAAAACACCAAGACCTTAACTGTTTTATCAGTGTTGCTGAAGACTTTGCATTAGAGCAAGCTAAATTAGCAGACAGTCAACTAGCTTCAGCTGATGCTGGGTTATTAACAGGCATTCCCATTGCCCAAAAAGATATTTTTTGTACTCAAGGCGTTAAAACAACTTGTGGCTCAAAAATGCTAGATAACTTTATTGCACCCTACAACGCAACGGTCATTGAACAATTCAATTCTGCTGGCGCAGTCATGCTAGGCAAATTAAATATGGATGAGTTTGCTATGGGCTCATCTAATGAAACCAGCTTTTACGGGGCAGTACAAAATCCTTGGGATACAAATACAGTTCCCGGCGGCTCTTCAGGTGGTTCGGCGGCAGCCGTTGCAGCACGTTTATCACCCGCAGTAACCGGCACAGATACTGGCGGTTCAATACGTCAACCTGCTGCCTTATGTGGTATTACAGGCTTAAAACCTACTTATGGTCGCGTATCTCGCTATGGCATGATTGCCTTTGCATCTAGTTTAGACCAAGGCGGCCCTATGGCGAGATCTGCTGAAGATGCAGCTATATTAATGCAAACAATGGCTGGGTTTGATACTAAAGACTCAACCAGTGTAAATCGTGAAGTACCTAATTATTCGGCTGGATTAAACAACAGCCTGGAAGGTTTAAAAATAGGCCTACCTAAAGAATTCTTTAGTGAAGGCTTAAATAGTGATATTGCTGCAGCAATAGAAGCGGCAGTCAATGAATACAAAAAACTAGGCGCTGAAGTTAAAGAAGTTTCACTACCTAACATGAAATTGGCAATCCCAGCTTATTACGTGATTGCTTCCGCAGAATGTTCAGCCAATCTATCCCGTTATGATGGTGTACGTTATGGCTATCGCTGTGATGATCCCGCTGATCTGAATGATCTTTATATTCGCTCACGAGGCGAAGCTTTTGGCTCAGAAGTAAAACGTCGTATTTTAATGGGCACTTATGCTTTATCGGCAGGTTATTATGATGCTTATTATATTAAAGCCCAAAAAGTTCGTCGTTTAATCTCTGAAGATTTTAGCAAAGCTTTATCTGAAGTTGATGTATTAATGGGGCCAGTTTCACCTTCTACTGCTTTTGGAATCGGTGAAAAAACCAACGACCCTATCGAAATGTATCTGGCTGATATTTATACTATTGCAGTCAACTTAGCTGGCTTACCTGCTATGTCACTTCCTGCTGGCTTAGTTGATAACAAACCAGTTGGCCTACAAGTGATTGGCAATTACTTTAGCGAAGATCGTTTATTGAATATTGCCCACAAATATCAACAAGTCACCGACTGGCATCAACAAACACCTAAAGGTTTTGAATAAGGAGAATATGATGGAATGGGAAACAGTAATTGGGCTAGAAATTCACGCCCAAATGGCAACAAAATCTAAAATATTTTCTGCCGCCTCAACCGCTTATGGTGCGGAGCCTAACACACAAGCTTGTGCAGTCGACTTAGGTTTACCAGGTGTATTACCTGTACTAAACCAAGATGCCGTACGAATGGCTGTTAAATTTGGGATGGCAATTGAAGCGGAAGTAGCTGATCATTCAGTATTCGCTAGAAAAAACTATTTTTACCCTGATTTACCTAAAGGCTATCAAATCAGTCAAATGGAATTACCTATTGTGGGTATTGGTCATTTAGATATTGAAGTCGACGGTGAAACTAAACGCATTGGTGTAACGCGAGCGCATTTAGAAGAAGATGCTGGCAAATCATTACATGAAGATTTTCACGGCTTAACAGGGATTGATTTAAACCGTGCAGGCACTCCGTTATTGGAAATTGTGTCCGAACCTGATATGCGTAACGCTAAAGAAGCTGTAGCTTACATGCGTAAAATTCACGAATTAGTACGTTATTTAGAAATTTGTGACGGTAATATGCAGGAAGGATCATTCCGTTGTGATGCCAACGTTTCTGTTCGCCCTAAAGGCCAAGAAGAATATGGCACTAGAGCAGAGCTAAAAAATATCAACTCTTTCAAATTTGTCGAAAAAGCCATTAATATTGAAGTTGAAAGACAAATTGATTTGATTGAAGCAGGCGGCTCTGTTGTACAGGAAACTCGCTTATACGATGCCGATAAAAATGAAACACGTTCCATGCGTAGTAAAGAAGAAGCGAATGATTACCGCTACTTCCCAGACCCTGATTTATTACCGGTTGAAATTACCGATGAGTTAAGAGCCCAAGTAAAAGCAGATTTACCTGAATTACCTTCGGTTAAAAAGCAACGCTTTATAGATCAATACGCTCAAGATAATGAAGCGGCCACTATATTAACCTCATCACGCCAATTAGCTGACTATTATGAAATAGTGGTTAAACAATCTGACTGTGAAGCTAAATTATGTACAAACTGGGTGAGCGGAAACTTTCTTGGTGCTTTAAATAAAGCTAACCTTGAAATAGCCGACTCACCAATTAGCGCAGAGCGTTTAGCCGGTTTACTTAAACGCATTGCCGACAAGACTATTTCTGGAAAAATTGCCAAACAGGTATTTGATGCCTTATGGGAAAGCGATTTAACGGCTGATGAAGTCATTGATCAACAAGGCTTAAAACAAATTACCGATAGCGGTGCTATTGAAGCGATTATTGATAAAATCATCGCTGATAACCCAGGCCAAGTTGAACAATACTTAAGCGGTAAAGATAAAGTCTTTGGCTTTTTTGTTGGACAAGTAATGAAGGCTAGCCAAGGTAAAGCTAACCCTGGCGAAGTTAATAAAATGCTTAAAGATAAGCTTAAGCGGTAAAAATAACAGAAAACAACATATTAAAGTCTAATACTAATACAACGGGGGGTTAGAGAAATCTAAGCCCCTTTTTTGTTCCTATTACTTTCCTTTATTTACCTAATTTATAATCAACCTAATAAATCTGATATAAAGGTGTAAAAAATTCCAATGAAAATATCTATTGAAAGGCACAAAGCAGCCTTGCGATAAATTACATTTATACGGAATAACGCAAAAATCATCCGTCTTTATCGAGTGGATTTTTTAGTTATAAATACTATGGAAAATTGCTGATTTACTCTCTCTGTATACAGCTTTGTTTTTTTATTTTGGCACTATAACAGAAGGCATTAAACCATTTCGTTTGGCCCGCCTCGCAAATTTTTTATCATCAAAAGAAGCTACACTAGTGCAATTTTTATAGCTGACATGGTGTAAGGCGTCAGCAAAATCGAAGCCAAGTTCAAAGTTGGCGATTGCTCGCTGTATAGACTCACGATCCTCTATCATTATGTGCTCCAAAGATAATAAATATTGAAAAACAGCACTAACTTCAGAGGAAGTAAATTGATAATAACCTCGCATTACCCATTCAAATTCTAGGATAACCGTTTTGCAAACCATGAGTTGTTCGCCCGATTCCACCAGTTTTCGAACTGATTTATGTTGTTTTTCAGCTTCTGTATCTGCTTCATCCTGAATGTAGTAGCGAGCCTAAAATATTAGTATCAAACCCGAATGGCACTTACTTAAGCCATAAGTAATTGAAAAAGCTAAAAAAGGCAGGGTTGATGACAAACTGATTGCGACAAAACAAATAAGCAATCACCAAGAGACCTGCCTTAATGTTCATTAGTACCAAATTTTCACGCTGCCAACAACAAAAAATTCAAAAATACGCAAAAAACAGTGATTCATATCAG
>Ga0209184_1000379_pt1 | contig 50842 bp, 44 predicted proteins | sample EN8Hudsemesocosm_2_FD_184627 | JGI IMG/M metagenome (GOLD analysis project Ga0209184, IMG submission 184627) | Methane-oxidizing microbial communities from mesocosms in the Hudson Canyon - EN8C Hudson Canyon (SPAdes) (version 2) | ecosystem: Environmental > Aquatic > Marine > Cold seeps | place... | reverse complement strand
TTAATTAGTAAGCTCTTTGACCAATCCGGTTTAATTCCCCACTCAGCATTGAGCTGCTGAGTATTACTACCATTGCTTGTAATAGTAGAAACTACTTGTCCTGGACTGAGGTTATCATTGTTAGGTGTGGAAAAGTTGATACCGAAAAATTCACTAATTACAGGGCATAATTTACTATCGATATTCATTCGTCCACACATAAAACACCTCAGGAACTCTTATATAACATCGTTAAAAGTTAATTATAGATCTGTTAGCCACATTCGAAAGTATCAAAAATAGAACAGTAAAATTTATTAATCGTGTAATATGTCACTTACAACAAAGTAACATTTCCGATTTAATAAACCAAACAATGATATCAAAAAAAATACGCGAATTTTTCTCATCACTCATGGAAGCTTCTGATAATAATTCAGCAGTTATTTTTGATAATGAAACTGAGCAGTACACAGGTTATTTTAACGAGTCAGTCGTAAATAAATTCATTCACGAAGGTGTGTTAGAACTAGTTAATAGTAACGGTGCTGAGACTTGTTTAATCATGAACAACCGCGATGATTTTCTCAGTGGATTTGCTTCAGGCATTAACGAGGCTCGCCTTGGGCGGGATATGTATTATGCTGATTACAATGCCAACCCTTTTGCTTTTACCGTTGGCTTTGAACACTTTTTACATATGAATAAAAAGCCTCGTAATCTCATTGGTTATCTTTGCCACGGATTCATTGATGATAAAACTGGTGACATCCATTTTCAATAACTTGTGTTATTGCATTAGTATGTGTCTATCTAGATTTCACACTTTATCTTCTGGTACTTGAGCTAAAATCCCCGCAGTACACTGCGAATTTTCTATGTAAATTTGATTGGCAGTGAATATGTGCCTGATCATAATGATTGAGATAGGTATCATTTACGGTTTTCGGCTTTTAAAGGAATACCCTTAAGATTTCCTTTTATTAAAAGATTACTCGTGAATTGGAAACATTAGCTAATGCTTGATTTTAAGGTCAGCAGATTAGTCATAAGAAGACATTAGCTTATGGTGGTACTTTACGATAACTAATCGCTAATAGTTGTCATAAGGCTCAACTAATATCCTATATTGGTGGCTGAGTTGCCAGTCATGGGATGAATTATTGGATAGGTCAAGCCTACGTCTTCTGAAATGTTTATAGTATGGGTGAAGAATGGTGTTAGTCGCTTTTAAAAATATTATTATGCAGACCATTAAATAAATTAAGCTCTACAGACTGATTCCAATCATTCAGCAGTTTAGAAAACTCTTTCATCTCCTGAGGGGTAGCGGTTTCGTTAAGATATTTTTCTGAGAGGTGGTTTAGTCGTTCAAATTCGTCCTGATTCATAGTAAAACATTCCTTGTTTATTTGTATTTAAACTATGGTTCAAAACTTTAGATAATACAAATTATTTAAGAAAAACAGCTGCCTGAGATGCTAGAACCCTATGGTGGCTTTGTTGCCTTTCGATAGGAATATGAAATTAAGAAGTGGGTTGTTTATAGATTCTGTACAATTCCATTATGCAACAAACCCATATTCAAGCTTTTTAAGAGTATCACCTATAAGCTCCCGACCTGATTGGGTATCTATGACGGTTCTAGGCGTTTGAGAATTAAAGTTAACGTTAGGTGTATCAAGCCATAAATTCCATCGTTCTTCATTCTTGAAGTAACAGATACCCGCATCATGAATTTTTGCATAACCAATAATATTCTGTGTAATTGTGCCGTTAAGTTTCTTTCCGTTTTCTTGATGCCTTCTTAATGTGCGCTCAGTTGTCCCCATATATTTTGCAAAAAGACTAATAGGTTGGTTTGCTTTTTTAGCAACCTTAAGAAACACTGTTGCATCAACACCTTCTTTTGCGACATTTACCTCTGTCATTTTATTTAAAGGTGCATCTTTACCTATAACAACTTTGAGCATTTCATGGGTTGCACCTGACGTTTGAGCTAACTGCATATCTCACCTACCTTGCTATCTGTCATCTGTCATCTGTCATTTTATTATAAGCCAATTAAGTTTACTTTCAATCCTATTAAACCATACCCATTTCATTTGCACTTTAGTTGGAAGCTTTCGTTTGTGTGATAATTTAGGAATCAGATATATTTCACAGAACTCATATCTACTTACAAGCTCAAATTAATCGGCTTAATATACTTTGTAATTAAAAGCCCTAAAATAAAATGCAGGGGCGTGTAGTTAAACTAAGTTGGGCTGCTTTGTGCCCCGAAGTGAGATAGGAGCTAACAGTCACTATTGCCACAGTAGAAGTTAGTTTTTATAATTTACATTAAAATAATTTGTATGTTTTGATCTACAGCGGACGTTACCCATAAATAAAACATGAGTCTTATGATGATGATTTTTGCCAGTAAGTCGTTCAGCCTGAATGTGAACTAAGCCACCAAAGCGGTCATAGAAATATAAAATGATGATGTCTACTCTTAGCCAAAAGCTGACATTTTTGGATTGATTTTCATTGTTGATTTTTTGTTAAAAGAACGATCCTAACTACCCCGGCTCTAATGTCCTCTATCTTCAAGAATAGCTGACATTAGGATTTATACTCTATGGCGCAATCGCCCCCAGAACGAGATAGAAACCTATGCTGGTAATTAACCAAAGAAAGTTATTTTTAAAACATATACTCTATGGTGAAAATGTCTCCAATATAACTCAATTATTTTTCAAAGATTCTAGCGTTTGAATTCGAGTCATAATAAATTCAATAAACAACCTTACTTTAGCCGGAATATATTTACGTTCGTGATATAACATATGTACCTTTCTGGAGCGAGATTTCCAGTTTGGCATCAACCGTTTGAGACGTCCTTCTTCAACCGCCTTAAGTACGACATAATCAGGAAGGTTAACAATCCCTAAACCAGACTCAGCGGCTCTGGCAGCCAGTTTTAATTCATCGACTTTAAGGCGAGCGACACAATCAATATGTACTTTTTCTCCGCTCGGCCCATCAAAATCCCAAATCGATGTATGCCTAGGAACGATCAAAGTATGTTCATATAACTCATCAGGATGCTGTGGTACTCCTCTCCTCTGTAGGTAATCCTCACTAGCACAAAGGCTGAAAGTTGACTCGATCAACTGTCTTGAAACCCAATTTTGCGGACAAATATCACCAATCCGAAATGCGACGTCAACACCGTTTTCAACCAGATCAAGGTTGCGATTTACTATCATCAACTCCAACTGAATTCGCGGAAAATGTTCCATAAACAAAAAGAACCACTCTGCCAGAATATCGTTAGTGAGACTAACGGGAGCCGTCACTTTCAGCAAACCTGAAACTTCAGCTAATTCATCATTCAACTCTATTGTTGTATGTTCTAATTCTTCAAATAAAGGATGGAAACGGTTATAAAATTTTTCACCCGCTTCAGTCAAAACCATCTTCCTTGCATTACGATGCATCAACCGATAACCCACATCTTTTTCCAATTGCATAACTTTACGGCTGATCGTCGAAGTAGGCATATCAAGAGACTGGGAGCTAGCAACAAAACTCCCTTGCTCTATAACTTTAAGAAAAACAAAAAGATCCTGATAGTTCATTCAATTCTTTTCCTATTTGATTAGCCGCACAAGCATGATCCCATATGTGGGATTATACTTTACACTTTATAGTCTAAAAATCATATACGAAATTGACTATGATGAACAAATCATAAAACAGAAATGAGTGTGCCATGATGAATCAATTCACTGAGCCACAAATGCTAAGCACCGTTGAAAACCAACAACTAGAACAAGAAATACGTTTTCACAAACATGACGGTACCATTTGGGTTGGCGAGCAACGCATGTTGCTATTACAATTAGAATCATTGGCCAATTTTCGCAAAGAACAGATCCTGACCGTTGGTTTAGAAAGAGCTAAAGGTTTTTTTATGCGTCTCGGTTATAACCTTGGTCAAAGAGATGCAGAATTAATACTTCGTCAATCAAATAACACTTCCTTAATAGATATGTTCCGAGCAGGCTTCAAGCTTAACTCACTTAAAGGTTCGGTCCGAGTAGAAGAGAAAACGCTTGAAATAGATCCACAAATAAATCATTTCTTTGCACAACTTAAAATGCATGATTCTTACGAAGCACAAATGTCAATTTCCGATCTAGGGCTTACCACTGGACCTTGCTGTTGGGCATTAGTGGGGCATGCAAGTGCCTTTGCATCGGCATTATTGGGTCAGGAAATTTTATTTAAAGAAAAAGAATGCTGTGGTTGTAACGACAGCGCCTGCCTGTTTGAAGGTCGTCCAGCGAAAGAATGGGAGGATTATGCCATCTATCGTGAGTATTTCAACAGCGCACCAATTATAGAAGAACTGTATGAATTACAAGGTCAGATATCAGTATTAAGAGATAAAATTGCTGATACTGATAAACTTGGAAATTTCTTGGGTAAGTCTAATGGCTTTTTAACTGTCTGTAATCTAGCGAAAAAAGCATCCACTGGTAAAGTATCAGTGTTACTCTTAGGCGAAACGGGTGTCGGCAAAGAACTCGTCGCCAAAGGGATTCATGAAAACAGCCAGCGCAATAATAAACCTTTCATCGCGGTTAACTGTGCTGCTATTCCACCAGAGTTAATTGAATCTGAGTTATTTGGCGTCGAGAAAGGTGCCTACACTGGTGCTACTCAATCTCGACCAGGACGATTTGAGCGGGCAAATAATGGCACTATTTTTCTCGACGAAGTCATCGAACTGACACCCAGAGCCCAAGCAAGCCTGTTGCGAGTGCTTCAAGAACAGGAATTAGAGCGGGTAGGAGATACCAAAACACGTAAAGTGGATGTACGTGTTATTGCCGCAACTAACGAATCTCTGTTGCAAGCCATTGAGGATGGACGTTTTCGAGCTGATCTATATTACCGACTCAATGTATACCCAATTAATATTCCCCCTTTACGGGAGAGGCGAGACGACATCCCATTGTTAGTCGCACATTTTTTGAAGAAGTATGAATCTTTCTACAACCTGAAAACACTTGGGCTTTCCGAACTAGCTATGAGAGCGGTGCTAAATTATGATTGGCCTGGTAATGTTCGAGAGTTAGAAAATGTTATAGAGCGTGGCCTAATTCTGGCAGAAAATGGAGTAACTATTGATGTACAGCACCTTTTTCCTAGTCTAAAACTCAACAGTGATAACCAAGTAATCTCCGCGTCAAATTCATCAATGAGTAATCATCAATCGTCCAATAGCGAATCGACAACAAACTCGGCTGAAAATTGGCTTGATCAAGCAATTACAGAAATGGGATCCATGGAAAAAATAGAAGAAGCAATCCTAAATCATGCTATTCAAAAATCACAATTTAATGTGTCGGAAGCAGCAAGAATGTTAGGAATGAGTCGCCCGACTTTCTCTTATCGACTAAAAAAACTTAACATTGAGATGTAGCTGATGAATCAAATTAGTAGCCAACGTTTAATACATGCCGCTATTGAATGTGCTAACCGTATGAATATTGCTGTCAACATCGCCATTTACGATGCTGGAGCGAACCTGTTGGCCTTTCAAAAAATGGATGATGCGCCACTGGGCTCAATTGATGTTGCTCTTAAAAAGGCGCGTAGTGCAGTACTTTTTAAAACGCCAACAGAAATATTGGGACAACTAGTTAAAGACCATCAATTGAGCAGTATTGAGCAGACTAATAACGGTTTGATTCTTTTTGCTGGTGGAGAGCCTATAGCCAGCGACCGCAGCCTACTAGGTGGTATCGGGATCTCTGGTGGTAGTGCTCAGCAAGATAAAGAAATAGCCTGCTGGGCAATTTCCCAACTAAACAATAATTAATATTACCAAGGTTATACAATGGATATAAAGCTCAGTGTTGTCGATCAGGCCCCCGTTCACCAAGGTCAGTCTCAATCAAACGCCCTACATTCTTCGGTTGCATTGGCAAAACTATGCGATGACCTAGGTTATCACCGTTTTTGGGTTGCCGAACACCATGACACGGCAAGTTACTCTAATTCTTGTCCCGAGATCCTGATATCTCATATTGCGCAGCATACTAAAAACATCCGCGTTGGTAGCGGTGGAGTTATGTTATCTCACTATAGTCCACTCAAAGTTGCCGAAACCTTCCGTACTTTGGAAGCACTCAATCCCGGTCGAATAGATCTTGGTGTAGGTCGCGCACCAGGAGGAACAGATCAAACTAGTCAAGCACTGGCCTTTCCTAATCACCCTACCGATGCCCGCCTCTACCCAAACATGCTCAGTGATCTGAGTGATTTTCTATATGATAACTTCCCTGTAGATCATCCTTACTATGGCGTTAATGCCACACCAATCAATGCTCAAGCACCACAACTTTGGACATTGGGATCTAGCACTGGTAGCGTCGAATTAGCTGCTGAATTAGGGCTTGGTTTTGTGCTGGCACTCTTTATCGGTACCCATGATCGCTCAACCGATATCATCCGCCATTACAAACAACGATTTAGACCTAACGGCAAAGGCGCTAAAACTGCACAAGCTATTTTATCGGTAGCGTGTATCTGTGCTGATAGTAAAGAAGAAGCGGCCTACATTGCGGCACCCAATATGTATTGGAAAGTAATGGCATTTAGGCATGGCATTCGCGAAACGATCCGATCACCTGAGCAAGCTTTGAATCTATATAAAAAACTTTCTCTCTCAGATCAAGCTTATTACCAAGCGACACTAGATACTGTTATTTCTGGTACACCGACCGAATGCAGATCTGAGATAGAACAACTGGCTGGAGATTTTGATGTCGACGAAATGATGCTGGTCAATGTAATTTATGATTTTGCCGACCGTTGTGCCAGCTACAGTAAACTGATGGCCGAGTTTTCAAAATAAGTTATTTCAGCGCAGTAAAATAGCTATTTAATATCAAAATAGTTATTTTTATTTTAAAAGCTCAACTTCATCACCATTATTCTGGTTTAATAAATTAATGAAATCACCAATATCCCATAATTTTTATAGGATAAATTCATTAAATCATCAAATTAGAACTGTTTTATTTCTACTCCATTAATTTCTTCCTCTTAAAAAAACAATTTCTAGTTAAGCGTTGATTCTTGCTACGTATAGCCTAGCAACGAGTATTGACATAAATTCAAGTAAGCAGCATCGACATGGCCTGATTTGTGCTGTTTTAGTCGTAGGGTTTTCAACTAAATCAGCTTTTAAGGCAATGAAAAAAATGAACGATAATAATCAAATAAAGCACGATAGTGTCCTCGTTATAATTACAGACCCATCAGCGAACATTAGCTATGCGAGTGACGACTTTTGCCAGCTGTTTGGCTATTCACGTGAGGAATTGTATGGGAAAAACATCAGTGTTATTGCCCATCCAAAAATGCCTAAAGGCCCCTTCAAACAGTTGTGGGAAACCATACAACAAGGCCAACCTTGGATGGGTATTATTCTCAATTCTACCCGAGCGGGTAAAGAAATTTGGGTGGATACCTATATCATACCAAGTATTGAAAATGGCAAGATAACGGAATATCAGTGTATTTATAGAAAACCTTCTGCTGAAACGGTACAACGTGCTCAAGATGTTTATGAACAACGCCGTTTAGGAAAAATGCCCAAAGCACTTACTCGAAAACAGTTTGAACTAGGCGATCGTCTCAACTTTACGATACTCCTTTCTTTAATACCATCGATGGGGTGGATGTTATGGCAAATGCCAACGCCTTCATCCCTAATCGCCGCAAGCCTAACTGTTATGCTAGCGAGCATTGGCAATAAAAAAATCACTAATAGATTTAAAAAACTTGTCGATAATAGTCGTCAAATTGTCAGCCACCCAGTTAAGCAATTATTGTATACCGGTACCGCTGATGACATTGGTCAGCTAGAGCTTGTGCAATGCATGTTACAGTCTCAACTCGATGCCATCTTACGCCGGGTACAAAATGCCTCTAGCGAAGTCGAAAAAAGCTCTTACAGTTCTGCCCAGATGACGGCATCTACGGTCACTAGTATTAATTCACAACAAATTGCATTAGAGCAGATTGCCGCTGCAGTTGAAGAGATGACGGTGACCACCGATGAAGTAACAAAAAGCACCCGTAGCAGTCGTATTCAAGTACAACAAGCTCAACAGGATGCTGAGATTGGAACAAAGGCCGTTCATAATGCGATCAATGCAATTAAAACATTGGAGGCAGCCATTGATAAAATTGGAAAAACTCTTGATACGTTGGAAGAACAAAGTAGTAAAATTGACAAAGTTGTTGATGTCATTCACGAAATCGCTGATAAAACGAATCTGTTAGCGTTAAATGCGGCTATTGAAGCAGCCCGTGCCGGAGAGGATGGTAGAGGCTTTGCCGTGGTAGCTGATGAGGTACGTACCCTTGCACAACAAACCCGCATATCCACCACAGAAATAAGCACTATCATTGAAGAATTACACGCGGCTACGGCAAACACTTCATCTGAAATGAAAGGTGCACAGGTATTAGCTGGTTCCACCGTTAAAAGCATAGAAGAAACCAGTGTAAACCTACTTTCCATCATAGAAGCTATAAACTCTATAAATAATACCAGCTCTGAAATAACGATTGCCAACGAACAACAAAATACCACAACACAAGAGGTCAATGAACAAATTCACGCCATCAGTAATGCCGCAACGGATGCATCTGTTCAAGCCAACAAAACGCTTGAACTCAGCAATAACACAGTTCGCATGGCTCAACAGCAAAACAATATGGTAGAGATCATACTCGCAAAAAGTTAAGTCTATTACTGATATTTCGTTATTTAAAGAACCATAATTCAACTTAGCGAGATTCTCTCAACAAGCGATTTATTTCGCTTCTTTACGTTGAATTTGAAACCAAAGAACACTCAAAATTGAGTTTCATTTTACCGTATTAATCTACCTGTCATGATTGTAATATGTGGCTGCACATAATATTTGAGATTACCAATCTACAGATGAAGTTGGATCCCAATATGATCAGTAAATGCCACTTTGTTAGCGTTACGCTAAGGGCAAAAAACACCACAAAACGGTCTAAAATCTTAGGTTAATAAACTTCAATATTACTCTCACTATTTCTTGGAATAGCAGACATAAGCATTTTCCTTTAATAATTATGGATATTTAGATCAAACGTGACTCGACCGATAAGCTAATTCGTTCAATAATCATAACTTTTTGTTTTAATGTGATATTTACATTGATAATATTTATTAAATTCTCACTACGCCAAAGCTACATCACATTGCAGTTAATGACTGGCTTAATTATAAAACCCTGACCAATATAACTGCACCACTACGCCTCTTATAAACACGACCGAGACTAATTTTTATTAAACCGCGCATCTTTCGGTAAATAGCCAAACTGTTTCTTAAATGCCTGAGCAAAATGCCCCATGTTACTATAACCCACCATAAAACCCACATCAGTAATGCTGTATTTGCCGGTAGTAATTAGTTGTCGAGCCTCTTTCATGCGGTGTTGTTGAAAGTACTGATAAGGTGTGGCGTCATATACCTGCTTAAACAGCAGACGAAACTTGTCTTCTCCTAGGCCAACTTGTTTACAGATATCTTCAATGGCGAGGGGAGTTTGAATATTCGCTAACAGAAGATTATGCGCTTTATATAAGAGGTCGGCATCCTTTGAACGCAGACCTTTATAAGGTTTTTGTTGGCGTTGATTAAAACGGTCAAATATCTCGCTGCAAATATTCAGGGTTCGGACCAAAGACTTCCAAGACTGATGCTCAGAGCAAGGCTTTTGGCTCATTAATTTATTAAAACTGCTTAGCATACTAGGGGTGAAGCTGAGGCCATAAAACTGTGGCTGTTCAGATTGGATAAAAGTGGTCACCGCTGCTGAAGGTTGGGTTAATATTTCTTCCCAAACTGAAGGTTTTAGGCGGATCAACATCATCTGCGTTGGACCAGTATTTTGATAAAATTGCTCCAACACTAGGTGGTGGTTATAGAGATAAGCCAGCGCACCGACATCCGGACTACGCACCTTGTTTTCATCACCATTATTTTCGCGCGAACCTTTCTCAATTGGCTTTTGTTCATCTGTTTTTAGGCGTGGTGGAGAATTGGTTAGCTGAATTGCCCACATTGGCGATGAGCTTTCCGCAAGCCGTTTGATTTTCAAGGGGCGAAGTAGTTGCCCTTCCCAACATATAATCTCCAGACCTGTTGCCAACTGCTCGCCCCACATTCGGCCAATGGCAGATTCGTTGTTCATTTGATAATCGTAGTCGCTGATAGCCTGAGCTTGAAAAGCACTGCCGATATCTCGCAGTACTTCTTTTAGTGGTTTTTCTGCACCGGGTACCAAGGTGTACTGAGTATTGGTTTTAGTCACGTTTACTATTTCCCTGGTTTTGGTCTTTTTTATCGGGTTATTGGTCAATTATATCCGATAACATGAGTTATGCTAGGTTTTATGAATGCTTTATGTTGTCTGAATCAAAAATAATGCGAGGAAAGTGTATATGAGAATGCTCCAATATTTAGCTGTACTGGTTGCTGCTATTTTTATACTAACGCCTGTTAGCCAGGCTCAACAGCAGCAGGATGCCGCTCAGGTTGAGAAAATGGCCTACCTATCCGGCTTGGATATCTATACCTTCGGTTTCCCACTGGTCTATATGGAGCTTTTGAGATACCAACAATCCAATTTCTATAAAAATGATGTAACGCCTTACATGTCCTACGGCGATTGGGATCACAATACGCTTTTATTGGATGATGGCTGGCAGCAAGGTGGTGCGCCCAATATAGATACCCTATATAGCCATGCCTGGGTGGATGTAAGCAAAGATCCCGTGATCCTGAGTCACCCTGATATGGGGGATCGCTATTTTACTTTCCAGCTCGCGGACTACTTTTCTGATAACTTCGATTATGCGGGCATGCGGGCTACCGGCAGCAATGCTGGGCACTTTGCCATAGTGGGGCCAGAATGGCAGGGAGAACTCCCGGAAGGGGTTACGGCGTTAAAATCTTCAAGAACTGATATTGTCTATCTTGCTGGCCGGACTTTGGTTGCTCACGATAAGGTTGATCAGGAGAAGGCTATTGCCTTGATGAAACAATTTCGTTTAACCCCCTTAAGTCAATGGCAGAACCGGGAGCAATACCACGCAAGCAAGAAAGAATGGCTTAAGGCCCCAAAACCGGCCGCTGAAGCTTTGAACCCTGGCAGTAACCCGCTGGCGCATTGGCAATCAATACTAGACTCGCTGGCACGTTTCCCAACACCTAAAGAACATAAAGTGATGATCAACTTTATGAAGAACATAGGGTTGAAACCTGGCATTAACGTCGAAAAAGATCTCGATGAAGCCACCAAAAAAGGTCTGGCTCGGGCGGCTATCGATGGTTTTCAAAAGTTAAGATATTCTTCTACCCGATTAGGGGACCGCGTTGGTGGTAGTTGGATATCGACAGCAACTGTCTATGGTGAGTCGGGTGTACATGGTCAGTATTTATTACGCGCCGCTCAGCAAAGCCTGTCGGGTATAGTGGCTCATAATCAGGAAGAGGCTGTCTATACTTATGTGACAAGAGACAAGCATGGCCATTTTCTTGAGGGCAATAATGCTTACAAGGTTCACTTTAACAAAGGGCAGTTGCCACCCGCCAAAGCCTTCTGGTCTATTACCAATTACAACATGAAGCTCAATTTCATCACCAATGACTGGAAAAAATATACCTTGGGCGACAGGAATAAAGACTTAGTGTATGACGAAAATGGCGGCTTAACCATTTACTTCTCTAAGGAGCCACCGGCAGACAAAAGTTTAATGCCAAACTGGTTAGCAACACCAAAAAGTGGCAACTTTATCCCGGTGATCCGTACTTACATTCCCGAAAAAAGTGTCTTAGATCGCACTTGGGAATTGCCTGCCGTTGAGCCTGTGGTGCAATAAATAGATTATCTTTAGTTGAAAAATAAAACACTCGTTTAATAATTATAAATACATCGAGTGCTACAATCTTAAATGAGGAAATACAAATGAGTAAAACTAAACGCACATTTTTAAAAACTAAATTAAGCACAGCTATAGCACTTATTATTGGCAGCTTGATGTTATCGCCTGTCGTTATGGCAGAAGAAACAGAAACAAAATCTGAGAAACTAAAAATTGAAGTAATTGAAGTAACCGCGCAAAAGCGTATACAGTCGCTGCAAGATGTGCCTATTACCATTACCACTGTGGGTGAAGAAGAGCTGCTTAATGCTGGCGTCAGTTCAGTTGAAGATATTAAAACTTTAGTTCCATCATTAAATATATTCACTAGTGCAAACCCTGCGATGACTTCTATCAGTATTCGTGGTGCAGGTACAGGTGCTTCAGACCCAACAATACAACCTTCAGTTGGTGTTTTTGTTGATGGTGTGTTTATGCCTCGTTCAGTATTTGGTATTGCAGATTTAGTTGATATCAATCGAGTTGAAGTATTGCTTGGTCCACAAGGAACATTATATGGTAAAAATACTAACTCAGGTGTAATTTCTGTTAGTACTAAAGGCGCGCCTGATGAGTTTGAAGCTCAAGTTGAAGCTACTTTGGGTAGCGACAATATTGCTAACTTCAAAGGCTCTGTCGGGGTTGCTGCAACGGATGAATTATCTTTCCGTTTTGGTGTGGTGACTAGCTCTCGAGATGGCTTTTTAGATAATTTAGCGACGGGTAATACGCTAAATGATGTCGACAGACAAGCGTTTAGAGCTCAAATGTTCTGGGATATCACAGACGATTTATCACTACGCGCTATTGCTTATACAAGTGCAGATACAACAGGTTCAAAATCAGGTGAGTACCATTTTGATGAAGGTGGCTTCATAAATGGTTATGTAGCGGCTTATGAGGGGGCCATTGGTACAACATTGGTTGATACTGACTCAAGAAATAGAAAAGTTTATGTTAATGAAGCGCCTAATGAACAAAATCTAGATGCTGACGGTGGTTCAATTCAGTTAGATTATGATATGGGTGCTTATTCAATTACTTCTATTACCGCATTTCAAGAGTGGTCTCAAACTGGTACGCATGTTGATCTAGACGGTACTGCAATTGACATTGCTACCTCTTCTTCGATTATAACCGAAGAGTCTTTTTCTCAAGAGCTGCGTATTTCTTCATTCGGTGGTGAGAGCTTTGAATGGATGGCTGGCTTATTTTATTTTGACTCTGATTTAGAGACTGGCTCAGAAGATGAAGCGTATGCTACGTTCGGCGCGGATTATACTATTCCTGGTACGACAACAAAAATATTTGAAACCGGTGATTATGTGAATTGGTATAACAAACATGAAACTGAGTCAATTGCTGTGTTTGGTCAAGGTACTTGGTACATCAATGATGATCTTAACGTAGTTGTTGGTTTACGCTATGGTAAGGAAGAAAAAGACTTTAGAGTTCATTCAGCTGCTTATCAAGCGAATGGCACTCAATTCAACCGTGCTAGTTTCTTAAATGCAGTGCTATATGGTATGGGCGATACTAGCTTACCATTTGGTAATCAAATATATACAGGAAGTTACTATGGTCCAGGAGCTGTTAGCGGACCCCTTGTGGCCTCAGCTGCAGATGATTTAGGGGTGCTACTTACAGGTGGAGAGCTTGATATGACAGCTGGCCCTGTTAATGAAATGGGTAGTCGTAGTGATGATGACGTCACTGGCATGATCAGTGTTAATTATAATATTGATGCGGGCATGTTATTTGCGACGCTTTCTACTGGTGCCAAATCCGGTGGTTTCAATGGTGCGTTTAGTGCTCAACCAATTGAAGCTAGAGAGTATGGCCAAGAAACAACCACTAACTTTGAAGTTGGTGCTAAATTATCTTTACTTGACGCAAGAATGCGCTTAAATACCTCTATTTTTCATACTGTGTATGATGACTTCCAAGCAGCAGCTTTCGATCCTGACCTTATTGCCTTTACCGTTGCTAATGCTGGAAAGCAAACCACTCAAGGTATCGATGTTGATCTTACTTATTTAATTAATGAAGAATTATCAGTAACGGCTAAAATTGAATATTTAGATGCTAAATATAATGATTTCGACGGGGCAAACTGTGTATCTTCAGCTGATGTTACCTGGAATCTTGATGCTAATGGTGCCAAACAGTCTTGTGATTTATCTGGTCATGTTTTGCCATTTGCATCAGACTGGTCAGGCAGCATATCATTTGATTATGTTACAGAATTATCTGGTGGTGAGTTATACGCTAACTTAAATAATAGCTTTAAATCAGAGCATTTTTCTGACCCAACCTATGGTGCTTATTCTGAGCAAGATTATATGCTTTGGAATGCTCGTATTGGCTGGCGCTCAGAAAATTGGGACTTAAGTGTTTGGAGTAAGAACATAACAGATGAAACTTACGCACTTACACATTCAGGTAATGTAATTACACCAAAACCTTATTTTGGTACTGGAGCTAATACCGATCACCGTGTTTGGTTGAATGCCCCCATGACTGCTGGTGTAACGCTTCGTTATAACTTCTACTAGCCTTAACTTCATTGTTCGTATTTTAAAATCCCTTGCGCCATATAATGGTGTTAGGGATTTTTAGTTACTCAGACTCCGTTTAAAATAAGCAGGAGGTTTGTACTAAGGTATTTTCAACTGGAGCTAATAACAAGTTGATTTAACTAGGAAGCAAGTGTAAAAGTCAATTTAGAACAATAACCGCTACACTGAGTTTTTTGTGCGTAAACAAAGCCTACCTCCCTTGCTCCAAGGCACTTTAGCCCTCACATAAAAAGTACTCTTCCTAAGATACAAGTACTTAAAACCAATTACCGCTTGCATGGTTCACTATTTCACCTTTAGCTTTTCCTTTCTTTGATCCAGCGCCGAGTACCAAACCGTGTACCACCATTTTGATTAATGATGACGCTGTTGTATTTGATATATTGAAATTTGAGATAAAAGTTTATCAGGCAAGAAGTTGAGCCTAAATCAATTCCACAGGTAAATATGGTCGTGATATTTTGAAAAAATAGGGTTAAAAATGATAACTAAATTGAAGAGAGTGATATTCGAAGCCGAGTGACTAACCGTGCAACATTTTTTTGATCATAACGATTTGATATGAAAGGATGTTAGAAAGCTGCTTGACTTTTTTATGTTAGTCAAGCGGTTACTGAAATTTGCGAGTCAACACATGAGTCAACTCAAATAAAGCAAATAACCAACTGTTTTTACTTGATTATTTAATTTCGTTCATTCTATGTATTTCAGCCAAAACACCTCTAATTAAGTGGCCAAATTTACTATGCCACTACACTTCTTTCTCTTCATCTGTTTGGGTTGCATAACCCGGCAACGAAAATATACATAGCATCAGCAAGGCAAACAGATAATTACTGAAACTTTTTTTACTCTCAATCATAACGATACTCTCTTACTAGGTTGCAAACGTATCTATCAGTAAACGTGATCATTAAAACTTAGATTTATATAGCCAAGAAGCTCAATAATTCACTAAGTAACTTTTGTGGATTTTCGAATGCCAGCATATGTCCCATGTCATCTAATACCACATGCTTACAGTTTGGTACCTCACGGGCAACTTGTTCAGCTGGCTTAATAAACTGAACATCGAACTCCCCTTCCAACATCAGGCATGGGCAGTTAATACTACGTAGGCCGGCAATTTGTGGGTTCATGTCACCATAAAATGCACCCAAAAAGTCTGCGATATTTTCAGGATCTGAGCTGGCGCCGCAAGCGTCAAACATAGCAAAGGCACTTTCTGGATTGACGGCTTTATGCATGCAATTGAGGTATGGATGCTGCCTTGCAAATGCGCGAAGACCGGCCATGATGGTTTCTCGATCATTTCCGCGGAAAGTGGCAATCAGGCCTTGACCCTGTTCCGTTTGCGAGATATCGATTTTGGGGAATTCTATACTTGGGTCAGTCACCTCAGCCGCCTCGTCAGTAGGCAGAGTAGATGCCGCCGTGTTGGTAGCCATAATGCTGATCACTCGGTCACCCTGTTGCATGGCGTATCTAAAACCCACCATACCGCCAGTGGCGTGAGTTAACAGATGAAAACGTTCTAGCCCAAGACTGTCGGCCAGATCATTCACATCACCTACTAAGGTATAGACATCATAACCTTTATTATCACCACTTATGGTAGTACGGCCATGGGCACGCATATCGACATTAATCACGCGGTAACCTGCCGCGACTAAACCATCGGTGATCCCAGGTAGCGTCCAGTAAAGTCCGCTTTCCGACATACCGTGCAAAGTAATGATAGGCTCACCAGTGCCGTGGTCAGTGTAGTGTAGGTTCAGGTTTTCTTTATTTAAATAAGCCATATTGATTATTCCTAGAGTTTTACTTGTCCCAAAAGTAGCGGTATGACCTAGCCTAATGGAACTGTTAATTTATGAAACGCGAAGCCTTTTAAACTTGTTACTTCAACATCGTTTATGGATTATTTTTCCGTAACAATCTGCACTGGCGGTATAACCCATTGGCCTTTGAGATGTTTTTCCTGTGGTAAATAAGCACGAAGCCACATGAAAAACTTTCCTTCTGGCGCAGGCAGCCAGTTAGAGACTTTATCGTCACTGGGCTTTTTATGCTGAATGTAAATTGTCAGTCCACCATCGGCATCTCGTTTCAAGCCCTCAGTGCGATCGCCAATGGAATAGCGGTCCATTTCATTATCGGTAAAGTTGGCACCTTCTTCGTACATGGAAATTGACCAAAACGCATTTACCTCAGGCTCCTGACCCGGAGCAAAGCGAATTTTATAACTGTCTTTCCCTTGGAAGGACTGACCTTCTGGGTCGACATAAGCACCGTAAAACATCGCTTCTTCATTGTTGTGGGTGACGATACCTGAATAGGCTTGATGTACTGTTCTAAAAAAATAGTCGCCATACTCTGCACCGCGTCCCATGGCATGAGAGTAAAACCAACCATTTTTTCGTACCAAGTTCTCGCCAGCGCCTTCCAATTGTGCGGTTTTAATTACTTCAAATGCGTCCTTGGCTGCGCGTATCAAACCACGCTTGGAGTCTTCATCGAGCTTCTCGACATCTTTGTTTGGCCCAATTTGAATGGGCGAAAACAATGCCAACAGTTGTTTTTCCCATTCCAGCGGTGGATTTTCCGTCAGTGCCTGATTAATGTTTTTCCAGGCTGCCAGCGGATCCGTTGCCGCATCAAAAGGTTTGAATACGTCACGGCTGGCAGGGAAAGTCGCGGGATCTTTACCCCAAAAGCTTTGCGGCGTTAGGATATATTGTTTTTGCAACTCTTGCGCATAAGATACATCGCTTTTATCCAACGCAACGGTTCGGCCGATAATTAAAAACCAAGGGTAAGGTACTTCTGCTAAAGCGGTAACGCCATCTGGCAGTTCGCCTTTCCAGCCTTTAGGTAAAAGGGCAAAATTACCACCCGCATTGCCGGTTGTGCGTGTTCCAGCATAAGCGAAGTTGTCGGAATCAAAACCTGAAATGGCAAATGAGTAATAGCGATCGGAAGCAGGAATAGAGAGAATGACTGGCTCATCTTCAACATGCACCCAGGCAAGGGAATATAAGGTGTCATTATTAGGGCCGCCGCCGCCTCGCCATGACGCATCGGTGAGCTGCTTTATATGAAAAAAGTGATTAACCGGAGCATAAGGAACTACGTCTAACTGTTTCGGGATGTTCGTCCAGTCGTATCGAAGCCGTGCCATATTCATAAATGGAAACGCCCATTGGTACGCCGCAAATCCCATGCTGTAGGCATATTGCTCTCGCCATGACGCTTTACTTTGAGCATCTTCTGCCACCAATGCTTCTGACTTAGCCTGCTCAGTTAATAGCACTGGTTCATTGTTACAACCAGTAAACATCGTACTCGCCAGCAACACAGTTGCAAACAAAGATATGTTTCGAAAAATTTTATGCATAATCATTATTCCTAGTTAAATCACTAATTAACATAACACTCAAAACAAAAAATAAATTTACAAATTAAGACAAAAGTATATAAAATACGACAGTCTTCATTAAAAAAGCATCCATTTTCCTGGTGAACGAAATGAAAATAATGAGAGCTAGTGTGTTGCATGGCTTTAAAGAGATTTGCCATAAGTATGACTTGGATTACCAAGCGTTACTTCGTTCGGCTAACTTACCTGTTGATATTAATCCATTCAGCGATAGTTATTTGCCAATTGCTAGTTTGTACCAGTTGCTGTTTAATACAAAACAGGCGAGTAAATGTGAACACTATGTACTTGAGCTTGCTAGCCAGCAAGGTTTAGCGGCATTTGGGATACTTGGCCAATTGATGAGCACCGCGAGTACCTTTAATGATGCATGGTTAGTCAGCCGACGTTACGAACCCATCTTTTCAGGCAACTTTATTTGGGACATGGAGCCTTCTGGCACTTACATCAAAATGGATTTTAAACCGTTGATCAAATTTGAATACTGCGAACGCGAAGCGATTGAGCTAGCCGTTGCTCAATTTTGCTTGATTTTCAGTTTTCTAACGGGCCAAAAATGGAAACCTTATAGTGTTGGTTTTCGTCACTCATCACCGCAACATCTCAAACCGTATAAAGATTTTTTCCGCTCGCCAATATTTTTTAATTCTGAATTTGATGGTGTGTGGTTACATCAAAGTGATCTCGATATTGTTTTGCCTGGCTCCGAACCACAACTGCATACTACGCTTAAACAATATGCTGATACTTTGCTAGCACAACGAGAGGAAGATCACACTTTGCAGTTGGTTAGGGCTCATATCAAACATAATTTGGCGACGAGTGAATATCACTTATCAACGATTGCCAGCAAGCTTGAAATGTCTCCTCGAAAATTGCAGCGAAGACTGAAAGCATTGGGTTACAGTTATGAGCAATTGTCGGCCGAAGTGCGTATGGAGTTAAGTTACCTGTATCTGAAGAATAACCAGTTAAGCATTACCCAAATTGCAGAAATGGTAGGCTACAAAAATACCTGCACGTTTTCCACCGCTTTTAAAAAAAACACACAGCAAACCCCAAGACAGTGGCGTCAACAGCATAGTATCGTCAGTTAGTTCGATGTAGCCTTGGACCTGATATTAACAATTACTTGCTCTAGGAGGAGGTTCATTTTGTTGTTTACCTAGCTGTAAAGTAATTTATCGGAAATGCCCAATCAATACCCATTTAAACAGGATAGTTATCTGAAAACTTAATCATGATTACCCCGATTAATATTGTCAGCATGTATGACAAAGCTCTTCGAAAGCAATATAGATAGCTTTTATGGGCAAGCCCTGAGTATTCGTTATTGAGCTAAGGCGTACCTAGGTCATCGAAAGCAAAGGAGAAATCATCAAAGTGATTAGCGCACAATATTCGTATGAAATAGGCACATGATCTGAACATCCTAATTATGGCATTGTTCAGACTAAATGGACTATAGTGCGCACAAAGTGAATATTAATCTTACTGACTAAGTATCAGATATTATAATTGAAAATGTTTTTATGAAGATACACGCTCCTTGCCATCAGGATAATTGCTCCTGCATTATCTAATAAGGTACGTCCTGTACCTTCTGCATTGTCTAATCAGTCACATCCATATGACGTCATGGCACCGCAACATACAGTACATCCTGTACATAAAAAAGCCCAGGCAAGGCCTGGGCAAAACAGCGAACGAATCAACTAAATAAAATCAGCAAACTCTATTTACCTGACTTTCTCAGGTTATTTACAGTCATCTTACTTGTTGGCGTTAATTTAGGATCAACAATACCTTTAAACTGACCTGTGGTGCAATGTTGCGCCTGAATATCAATCATAGTAAAGGCATCATCGATTGCTACACCAGTCCCTTTGTTTTGGGCTAAGTGATGGTCAGGATGTGCTTGGCCAATTGACCAACTTTTCCAAATGTCGCCCTTACGATCATAAGTGATATTACGTGGAATGGTAAAAGTTTGTGCATCGATAAAGTGTTTACGTTTACTAATTGGATGACTAGGGTCTACCGACTCAGATTCAACTTCATAAACCTTACGCAATTGGTAAGTTACATTAGGAAAACAGTTACCTTTACCGCCAAACGAAACCACCTGATAACCTTCATCATCTTTATGCGTCTCGCTATCTAGCGTCATTTCATTATGGTTATACATAGGCATCAACATATTACGTGTACCTTTAAAGGTCCACTTCATATCAGAAATACGACCGTTATAGCCTTCAAAATCCTCAATCATAATGTCAGATCCTAAGAACGAATCGGTGACCTGACCACTAGACAAACGACGAACACGGCGCTGAAAACCTAGGTATAAATAGGCGTTATCACGTTTAAGATCATCTTCGAAACGTTGGATCAACAACTGAGTATTTTTCACATCAAACGGTTCTAGCACCTGAACATATATACCACGAAAGAGGTTCGATGGATTAGGTGTTATCGCAGGCGTTGGCTCCTGCTGAGTACGATGGGTAAAGTTGAGAAAATGGAAGTTGAACTTCAAGGTCCGTTCAACTTTTGCATTATTCATGTTACGGAATTTCCAATAGAATGGCATGATAGCAGCAGAATCGCCCCAGTTATAACCATACTTATAATTCCATGCCAGTTTTTCCCCTGCGCGTGGATCATCCAATGATGGCTCTTCTGGGAATGGACGCCCCGCTAAAGAACCACTTATTTCACCGGGCTTAGTACCTAATTTTACTGTCGGCAAATTTGCTTTCGTTGCTTCAACATAACTCGGGTGTAGATCAAACGAGGTAGTGTCTCCTACTTTAATTTCAGTGTCCCCCGATTTAATAAATTGGTACATCGCAGGATCAAGCGCGTCTTTAAATAGTTCGACGTTACTCTGATTAACCGTCATTCCTGCTGCCAAACCAGGAATGCTTGGCGCGCCATTTTTGTATGGATAAAATGAGTTCTCAACATCTTGCAAACCTGCTGCTGTAACACTAGTGGAAAATAGTGTTATTGCAGCCAGCGTAACTAATAATTTTTTCAACATAATTTAATACCTTTCTTAAAGTTGTATTTAAAAGCTATAACGAATCGTCAACTGGACTTCGTCTTCCTGATTAGCAACGCCGATCGGACCATTAGTAAAACGGGCCAGCGGCTCATGCTGAGGCACGCCCGGTTGACCAAATAGTGCCGTTGCGCTCCAAGGGAATTGTTCATCACCACCTGTTTTAATATTAAGACCAAGATTGATTTTCAAAGTATCGCTGACCAAATATTCAATACTTGGCGCAATTACAGTAGCCTGTGCCGCAAAGTCATGCGCAATAATAATTTGCGGACTTAAGCGGTTATTGATGTACCAACCTTTGATTAACAGGGTAGCAAACCAATTTTCTTCATCATTAGGCATATCAACTTCATGATCTAAGATATGTTCACCAAATATCTGTGCAGAAAACAAGAAAGCACTGCGTGTACCCAATTCAGGAATAATAATGTTTTTATCGAAGCCAATAACATAACGGAACATGTCAGTTTCTTTATGACCATCAGTATCACGCGGCAACTCTTCCCCTTGTGTATAAGACGATTCCAATCGCCATACTGCATCCATTCCCTCAGCGTAATAGTCAATAGACCCGCCGAATAAATTAACTTCAGGAAAATGAATATCAAATACGCCATCCAGCGCAAATGGAACTGGGACTTCAGGATTAGCAGTATTTGCCCTAAAATGTATAGACGGTAATTGTTGGCGATAATGCAAGGCATTTAGTGAGAAAGTAGCATCACCGTAAACCCCTTCCCATTTAAGACCATACTGCGTATTACCTAGCTCCCAATCATACTCTTCTACACCATGGATAACTGGCACCACAGGGGCACCAGAGCCTGGTGGCCCAAGAGGAATGCCTGAGGCAAAGAAACAACCCGCATCTAGAATTCTATAAGCTTGTCCACAAGTGCCAAGATTATTTGGACGGAATTTATCAATATTCCAAATGAGCGATACATTAGAGTCATCAAAAACATTATTTGCCCCCATTTGCAATTCAGCGGTTATCATCCACTGTGGAATACGGATATCTTCCAATTCGTCAAAGATATTATGACGAGAGTAATCTACCGGATTAATCACATCGAGCACCCTGAACAAATCAGTTTTCCCCCAAACGACCTGTTGTTTACCAAAAGTTAAATTCAACACATTACCATTATCTAGCTGCTTATCTGCCGAGATATAAAGTTCACGAATAAAGTCTAACTCATCATTGAATTCAGGAAAGCGTGCCTCATTTTCATCATGATCCATGTAGTCATTTAAATTGGAGCACATTGTTGGGTTATTATCACAAGGAAAAGGTGTTCCCGGTGTTAGCATCATCTGAGAAGATATGGTTGTATTATCATGCCAGTTCGCACCTAGATAATCTTCTGTGGCATCCTTACCAAATTCCTCATCATTGAGATCATAAACACCGTCATAGGTGCCTCTTAATGTTCCGTTGATAGAAACATTCATCCAATTCGCCGATTGGAGTGATTTGTTAAACTCCAGCTGTAAGGTATTACGAAATTTAGATATACCCCGTCCGTCGCGATAATAAGTCGCGTTTTCGACAAAACCGTCTATCTCTGTTTCACTCGCCAGACTTGGTGCAACATACCCCATCGATAGGCCCATTAGCCCGATAGCCACTCCCGAAGCAATTTTACTCATTGATATCATTTCTTTTTTTGACATTATTAACCCCTTCATTGTTTTTATTTTGAACAAGTTTGTATATGCAAATGAATTAGCCGTGAATCACGCCATCATCATCTACATAAGCTTCACAGATAAATTTTGGTTTAAAGTGCAGTACCCAAGCAGGAACAAGCAACATCGCTGCTGCACCATTGAGAATGACCATGACGCTAAGTAGTAATGCGGCATCGGCTTGAAAACGTAAATCAGATAGAATGACCCACATAACAATCCCAGAAATCAAGGTGATTGCGGTAAAGCTGATTGCCAAACCAGTAGTGCGAATGGCAGTTCGCACGGCCTTACTCAGGTCGCGTTGAGAGACCATCTCAGAACGAATTCTATCCATCATGTAAATTGAGTAATCAATACCTACGCCAACACCAACTGCAATAATCGGCACGGTGTTAATATTAATCCCCATATGAGTTACTCCCATGTAGGCATAGGTCAACGTCGTGGCAAACATCATGACCATAAACATCATGGTGCCAGCCTGCACAGAGGTATAAAAAAGCATCACCATGACAAAAATCAGTAGAAACACCAGTGGCAAAACCCAAAGATTAGTTTCATAAGCCGCTTCATTCATTGCTGCAGTGACACCAATGGTGCCGCCAGCCAAGCGAATTTTCAGACCTTTAACTTTACCTTCATTCGCTTCGATCCACTGTTTAGCGGTATGTATGGCCCGACGAATGGTTTCTCCTTGATGGTCTTTATAAAAGAAAACCAGATTGGCAATACGTTCATCGGTGTCGACAAATTCATTCAGTGCCCCAGGAATCGGGCTGGACATCATATAGGTAAACATCAAACCGCCGACATACTGTTTATCGTCAGGAATTTGAGCCCAACGAGGATCATCATTATGTAACAAACGATTAACTTGCTTGATTAAGTCGGGAATCCCTTTTGCGCCACCCACTCCAGGATCCAACAGCATATGTTTCTCCAAATCTGCTATCGCTTTGAGCACTTCCGGACGTTTAATACCGCCTTTCTCATCCGTTTCAGCAACAATGTACAACTCTTCAGAGCCAGGGAAACTGTCATTAATTGCCCCTGAAGATAAGTTATAATCATGATCTTGATAGAGGATTGGCGAACCAGGCTCAGACTCACCAATAACAACCTTGGAAGAAAAGTACCAACCAAACGCCAGCAAAATAGCGCCAAATATCAAGGCATTTTTGGCCATTTTTTCCGAGCTGATCACATCGGCGCAGATATAGCCAACATTACGAAAAACATTATGCTTCATTTCGTAATTTTTCGGTTTTGGTAGAATCGACAATAACATTGGCACAGCGAGCAAAACGGTGATAATAATTGACAGTGCCCAAAGTGATGCGTAGTGAGCCAGTTTAGTGTTTAGCGGAATGGAGCCTATAGCGATTAATAATAACCCTATCGCATCAGAGACTACACCAAGGCTTCCTGGCCGAAATAAGTTTTCAAAGGTCAACTTAGCGGCTTTTTGGTGGTCTGCATGTTCGTTCAATTCGAGATAATAACGCTCGACAATCTGAATGCCATGGGACATAGCTCGGGCCGAGATTAAAAAGGGAATAACCAACCCTAATGGGTCAAGGTTATAACCAAATAGTGAAATAATTCCGATGCCCCAAATAGTAGAAACAACCACCGCAACCAAAGGAATCAAGACACCATATGCCTTGCGAAAATAAAAAATAAGCAGAATGAGCATAATGAGCGCAGTAAACATGAAAATTTCAATGATTTGACCCAAATATTGATAAGCCCACCCCACCAACATTGGCTGTCCGGTTACGTGTATTTTAAAGCCATCTTCTGCTTCATCTGCGCGCATTTGTTGAATAGCCTCAAATGTTTTCGCATAATCCAACTGACCTTCATTAAGTTGTGCCTTAACGAGTGCCATCTTCATATCAGGGCTGACCAAAGGACCATAAACACCAGGGTTGGCGGTAATATCGTGACGCAGGTTATCTAGTTCTCCAACCGTTAACTGCTCGCCCTGCGGATCATAATAAGACTCAGAATTTACATTGCCTTCTGGCGTCATCCACACTTTGCGGGAATTACGGTGAGTCACACTAGCAACCAAATTATGATTAACGCCCGGTAGGCTGTCGACCGCCTGAGTTACACGATGAATACGCGCCAAGGCATCATTAGAGAATATATCTCCGTTTTCAATTTCAACACCTACGATAACCACATTAGCACCACCAAATGATTCTTTAATATCATTATGCAGTTCAATATAGGTATGACTTTGCGGCAATAAGTCGGAAAAATCTGAATACATTTTCACGCCGGGGATCTGCGTAGCAAAAAACACTGTTATTGCCAAAATTAGCCCTAAGATAGTCTTAGGATGATTAAATACTCGCTCATCAATGTTATGTAACAGATGGGTAAGTTTATGAGGATTTATAAGTGTATTATCGGACATATCCGCAAGCTCCACTGATTATTATAATTGTTCAAGTTCGACGGTAAATAAGCTGCCCCAGCCACCCGCCACGATTAACTGACTGTCACTGATTTGCGTACCATCACGTAGATAAACCGGAATTGAGGGGGACTTGAGACGTTCCCAAACTGAGCCGTTCAACTTAAGGACTGTGCCGTGATCACCAAAGGCAAAGAGTTGATTGTCATTTGCATAGAAACCATACAGCGGAGATTCGGTTGGCGTTGATTGAGTCGTCCAACTTTCACCGCCATCGGCGGTATTTAAGATTGTGCCTCCTAAACCTGCGACCCAGCCCGTGCTTGTATCACTAAAATAACTACCTTGCGGGAAAAACTCACTGGGGATAGGCTCCTGAACAGACCAATTTTGACCGCCGTCTATAGAGCGTGCAACTAGGCCAAATTCACCTGTGACTATCAACTCATCGGCATTTAAAAATTGAACTTGGGTAATAAGAGCATCTTCATTGAGTGTTATTTCCCGCCAGCTTTGTCCTTGATCCTTACTGCTTATCAAGGTACTGAAACTTCCGGTTGCCCAATAGCTGTTATCAGGCCCACACGTTAAGGAAATTAGGCTTTCTTGGGTGGGAATGTCATGTTTATTCCAAGACTGTCCCTGATCTGTGCTGACCCAAACACTATGCTCCATACTTAGGGCGATAAGAGAGCTATCAGGGCAAGTATCAATATCGACAAAATTGGCACGTTCTGCCAACACTTGACGTTGCCAATTTAATTCATTGCTTGCACTGGTTAAAATCAAACCATCAGAGCCAACAACTGTTACAATGCCTTGGCTAAGCGCAACAGCTTGTAGTTGATCAGTACGTCGTACCGATTTATTCAGTTCATTTTCAATACCGTCCAGATTAAGAGGAGCTTCACAGCCCATTAATACGAAACTAATAACGGCAGTAGCCAGTAACTCTTTTACATTTGTTTCCCAAACAGTCTTACCGATAAAATTACCGACACATTGACTGGCTTGGATGAGTGTATTTGTAATTATTGATCTCATCGCTTACGTCCCCAAATATTATCAACAGGAATTAAGTATTCCTGAGGTACTTAAGAGCAACGGTCATGCCAGCTTAGTGATATATATCAAAACAACAAATAAAACCAAACAATAACAAGTAGATGGAATTGAAATCGTGAGTTTATTGAGAATAAAAATGATAAAAAAATAATTTTTTATTAATGAAAACAAAGCCAAGATTTGATTAAATAATCAACCAACTTACCAAATGATTAATTAAATGGTGAACAACAGTAATAAAATAGCATCAGCTAAATCGCCAGCTAATGAGTAGCACTATTTAACATGTGAAATAGAAAGGAATTAGCAATAATTGCGGATATATATCACAGATAATAAGCAAACGTGTACTTGCCTATAATTACTTTGTTAATCCCACGGAGTGGTTGGCGTAAACTTTTCTAGGAGAAAATCAAGCAATACTCTTACCTTGGCAGGTAAGTATTTTCGATGAGGAAAAACCGCATGTATTTGCTGTTTTTTTATGCTGTAATCTTGCAATAAAGGCACCAGTCGTCCGGCTTTTATATCTTCTCCAACCATAAAGCCTGACAATCTCACAATACCTCCACCAAGTAATGCATATTCGTATAAAGCATCAACATTATCTGTGACGAAATGGCCATTAACTTCAATCGTCTCTTCTTTCTCATCATTATAAAACTCCCAATGATTAAAAACTTCATTGGTCGATAATCGTAAACAATTATGTTGTAGTAACTCTATCGGAATTGAGGGTATACCATGAGTTTCTAAATAGGATGGGCTAGCGCAAACGACACGATGACTTTCACCCAGTTTTCGGGCAACCAAACTCGTGTCTTTAAGTATTCCCAACCTAATAGCAAGATCTACCCCTTCACCAATCAAGTCAATCGACTGGCCTGTTAGCTGAAATTCCACAACCAGTTGTGGATATAACTGTTGAAACTCAGCCATGATGGGTAATAGTTGATGTTTAACAAAACCAGGAGTGCTATTTATGCGTAATACACCTTTAGGTACATGACCAAAACCTGTAATTGATGTTTCTGCATCTTCCACATCTTCAAGTATTTCAATACAACGTTTGAAAAAAGCTTGTCCGCCTTCGGTTAAATTTAAAGTACGGGTTGTACGATTAAATAAACGTACCCCCAAACGGTTTTCCAGCCGAGAAACAAGTTTACTAACAGCAGAAGGAGATAAATTAAGTTGACGTCCAGCCGCAGAAAAACCTCCCCGCTTTACCGCTTCAGTAAATACCTGCATTTCGGTCCATTTATCCAAGTAATCTCCTAAATTATCGATAGGCTAGAACGCTTTTATTTGTGAATAAAAATCACAAGTTCTATGACAGTTTTGATATTTATTACTAAATAGTACAACTGTTATGCTAATACGCAACTATTTTATTGCGATTAACTTTGTTTTTTGACAATCGCATCTCATCAATAAATGGAGTAATGCATGTTAGAACTTTATACCAACCCTATGTCACCTTGTGCCCAGAAAGTAAGAATAGTTTTAGCTGAAAAGGGCTTAGATTGGACTAAACACCATGTTAATTTGTCTCAAAAAGAAAACCTTAAGCCTGAATACCTAAAACTAAACCCACTTGGTGTTGTGCCAACATTAGTACATCAAGGTAAGCCGGTTATCGAATCTAGCATCATTTGCGAATATCTTGACGATACTTATCCTGAGATTAGTTTAAAGCCTGACGATAGCTATGAAGTCTCAAAAATGCGTTTTTGGATGAAGCATGTCGATGTAAAACTTCATCCTTCTTGTGGCGCATTACAATGGCCTATAGTCATGCGCCCAGCTCTTATGGAAAAAACAGAAGAAGAGCGTCAAGCTTTGCTTGATCAAGTTCCAGAAAAGCCTCGCAGAGAACGCCAAAAACGTTTAGTGAAATTCGGATTAGACGCACCAGACGTTGTTGATTCTGTAATCACTTACCGTAAAACCATATTAGCAATGGAAAAGGCGTTAGCTGAACATAAATGGATGGTTAGTGACAGCTTTAGTCTTGCTGATATATGTCTTGCCCCGTATTTCCAAACAGTACATCAATTTGGTTGGACTAAAATCTTTGACGGTTGCCCAAGAGTCGCAGACTGGTTTAAACGCTGTCAAGAACGTGAGTCTTATCAATCTTCTGTTGACAGTGATTTTCCACCAGAAGTTCAAGCGGACTTATTAGAAAAAGGTAAGCCAGCTTGGGAGAAAATTAAACTTCATCTTGAGAAAATGGCATAACGGATACAACGCGTTAACGCTAACGAGGCATAGCTCAATATTAACTATGCCTCTCTTTAATTTATTAGCAAAATTGAACTGGAATAACTATGTCTTACGATTATGACTTATTTGTAATTGGCGCGGGATCAGGTGGCGTAAGAGCAGCCAGAATGGCCGCATCAATGGGTGTTAAGGTTGCCGTCGCAGAAGTTCGCCACATCGGTGGAACTTGTGTCAATGTAGGTTGTGTACCAAAAAAGCTCTTTGTTTATGCATCACAGTTTGGCGAAGAATTTGAACAAGCAGCTGGTTATGGTTGGGAAGTGGGTTCTCGTCAATTTAATTGGGCGACATTACGAGATAATAAAAATGCGGAAATAGAACGCCTCAATGGCATTTATCGCAATCTTTTGTCTAATTCAGGATGTGAACTCATTGAGGGGAGAGCAACACTTAAAAATGCGCATACAGTTAAGGTAGGTACTCAACATTTCACTGCACAAAGAATTCTCATTGCTACAGGTGGTTGGCCTTTCATCCCTGATATTCCAGGACGCGAACATGCGATTAGTTCAAATGAAGTATTTTATTTAGACCAGTTTCCTAAACGAGCGATTGTTGTTGGCGGTGGCTATATCGCCGTTGAATTTGCTGGAATATTTGCCGGCTTAGGAACAAATACCACGCAAGTTTATCGTCGTGATTTGTTCTTGCGTGGCTTCGATTTAGACATACGACAATTTGCTGCACAGGAGATCGCTAAAAAAGGCGTTAACCTAGCATTTAATAAAGATATCACTGACATTGAAAAATTGGCTAACGGCTCTTTGAAGGTGACCTTCAACGATGGTAGCTGTGAAGAAACAGATTGTGTTCTTTATGCGACCGGTCGTACACCTAAAGTTGCTGGATTAGGGCTTGAACAGACGGCAATTAAACAAAAAGAAAATGGCGCGATTATCGTCAATGATCAATACCAAACTAATGAGCCGTCAATCTACGCCATTGGTGATGTTATTGACCGACATCAACTAACGCCTGTTGCCTTGGCCGAAGGGACAGAACTGGTCAGAAGACTCTTCGGTAACGGCGGCCCTGAAGTTGATTACTCCTTGATTCCCACCGCAGTATTTAGTCAACCCAATATCGCCACCGTTGGCTTGACCGAAGAACAAGCTAAAGCGGAGTTCGGTGAAATTGATGTTTACAAATCTGACTTCCGAGCGATGAAACAAACCTTAGCAGGTGGCGTGGAACGCACCTTGATGAAGCTTATTGTAGACAAAGCAAGTGACCGTGTTGTTGGCGTACATATGGTTGGCCCTGATGCAGGCGAAATTATTCAGGGTATAGCTATTGCCCTAAAGGCAGGCGCTACCAAGCAGGTGTTTGATTCTACTATTGGTATACATCCTACCGCAGCAGAAGAATTTGTCACTATGCGTGAACCCAGTCATTAATCGAAACCAGTAACTAACTGAAACTAACAATGAATTTAGGAGATTATTATGAGAGAAAGTAAACACTTCATCAATGGAGAGTACCTCAGCTCAGATGAAACGCCATTAACCAATTACAGCCCTATTACTGGGAAAAAAATCGGTATTATTCATAATGGTGGTGCACAAGAAGTAGATTTAGCGGTAAATGCTGCCCGTAATGCTTTGAGTGGCGAATGGGGAAAAATGAGTGCTGATGATCGCATTGCCTTACTGCATAAACTGGCTGATCGTATTAATGAACGTTTTGATGAATTTTTAGAAGCTGAGTGCGCCGATACAGGTAAACCTCATTCTCTTGCCTCACATATAGACATTCCTAGAGGAGCCGCTAATTTCAAAGTTTTCGCTGATACCATTAAAAATGTACCTGACGAAGCGTTTGAATTAGCAACACCGGACGGCACAGGTGCTTTAAATTACAGCCAACGTGTTCCTAAAGGTGTTATTGCAGTCATTTGTCCTTGGAATTTACCTTTATTATTAATGACCTGGAAAGTTGCCCCAGCACTCGCTTGTGGTAACACCGTTGTGGTAAAGCCATCAAATGAAACGACGCTTAGTACCTGTTTATTAGGTGAGGTTATGAACGAAGTGGGAATTCCTCCGGGCGTATTTAATGTTGTCGTTGGCAAAGGCAGCCGTACCGGTGATGCCTTAGTCCGCCATCAAGGCGTTGATGCTATTACCTTTACTGGCTCAACCCCAACAGGCGAAGGTCTGATGGCAGAGGCGGCCAAAGGTGTGCGAGACATATCTTTAGAATTAGGCGGTAAAAATGCAGGCATTGTTTTTGCTGATGCCAATCTTGATAAAGCCATTGAAGGCACATTACGTTCAGCTTTTGCCAACTGTGGTCAAGTTTGCCTAGGAACAGAAAGAGTTTATGTAGAGCGTCCTATTTTTAATGAGTTTGTCAAACGTATGAAAGAAGGAGCTCAAAGCTTCACTTTTGGTAAACCTGAAGATAGCACCACCACTATGGGGCCATTGATCAGTAAAACACACCGAGATAAGGTGCTAAGTTATTTTAATAAGGCAACTGAACAAGGTGCTACGGTGGTTGCGGGAGGAGGTGTTCCAAAAGTTCTTCCTGATGAACTCAAAGATGGATTTTGGGTAGAACCAACAATTTGGACTGGGTTACCCGAAGATGCAGTAGTCATCAAGGAAGAGATTTTTGGTCCTTGTTGTCATATTGCACCATTTGACAGTGAAGAAGAAGTTATCAAATTAGCTAACGACACTCCTTACGGGCTAGCATCAGCTTTGTGGACGGAAAATGTATCTCGAGCTCATCGCGTAGCGAAACAATTAGATACCGGCATTATCTGGGTTAATAGCTGGTTCTTAAGAGATTTACGTACCGCTTTTGGTGGTATGAAACAATCAGGTATTGGTCGAGAAGGTGGCGTTCACTCGCTAGAGTTTTATACTGAATTAAAGAATATTTGTTTGAAACTTTAATTCAAATAGAAGACACCAGATTGAATAGCATGATGGCTGTTTAGATATTAATCTAAGAATTATTAACTGGTGTCGTCTACTTATACCAATCGGACTAATCTATTGATCCGATTGGTGTTTTATAGTGTTCATTAAAATGTGTTAATGGAGAAGTCATGAATAAACCGATAGAAGTTAAGTTGTTTTTTAATTTTCGCAGCCCTTATTGCTACCTAGCCAGTAAAACCCTCTGGCCAATAATTGATGACTATAATACTAAAATCATCTGGCGCCCAGTTGGTGGCTGGGATCTACGTTCATCTCCTGATAGAGCGAAAAACAAGATGCCAATCGCTCGTCAAGATATTGCACGTTTTGCGAAACGTTTAAGTATTCCTCTAACCCCACCACCCGTCACTACTGATCCTACAATGGCAGGTGCATTGTCACTTCTCGCTGAAGAAAAAGGGCTTTTACGTGCTTTTATCATTGAAGTAATGAAAAAAGAATGGGCTGAAGGTTTAGATATAGGAGATGCCAAAGTACTTCTTGAAGTGGGAAATAAAATCGGCCTAGACAGTGCAGAAGTTACTGCTGCTTTAACTGATGAAAAAAGACTTAACCAATTGCATCAAAATGCCAAGGAAGCTGAAGACGTTGGTGTAATAGGCGTACCCACGTTTGTCATTGGTGAACAAATTTTTTGGGGTCAAGATCGCATTGATTTTGTACTCGATGAGTTACGTAATTCACAAGCAATATAAGGAAAAATGATGGCTGCAATGAAACTATATGATAAACCTGAATGCCCATTTTGTTGGAAAATACGTTTGGCACTTTCGGAACTAGATATCGATGTGGAAATATTTGACTCACAATCTATTGACTACATTGATGAATGGCGCGCAATGTCACCACGTAATACAGTGCCTGTCTTGGTCAAAAATAATATGGCTATCTATGAATCTAATGTGATTTTAGAATATCTACATGATATCAGTGGTAGTCTACTCCCAAATAATCCAGATGAACGTGTTATGCCGCGGTTAATCAACCAATACAGTGATAGCGTGATAGGTGCAGGGTTACGTGAGGTGATTTTCGAAAAACGCGATAAAGCAGAATATGAATGGGATTTAGAACGTATTCAAAAGGGAGTTGAAAAGTTTGAGCAAGCGTTAGAATATCTATCTGAGCAGCTAGGAAGTGAAATTTTTTTTGGTAGCAGTTATTCTTTATCAGAGTGTGCACTAACAGCACGTTTTGGGTTAGCTGAAGCCTATGGAATAGCAATTCCAACCCGTTTTGCTAATCTTATAAATTGGTTCTCAAGGATGAAATCTCGACCGAGTTATCAAAATACTGCGCCACAAATTTGCCTTGAAAATAAATAAAAACAGCCGCTTTTATAGTGTTAGAAAACTAATTTTTTAACACTATAAACAATGCTACAAAAGAAAAAGCATAAACTAAAAGCAAGTAAATTCTCTTCGAATATGGGTGATATAAGTAGTAAAAAATCCTTTCCTTGAGTTAGTGACGAAAAACTAGAAACGCAAAAAGGACAAAGGAATAGACGAAAAACCTGCCAGAAGTTTTTATGCATTCGCTCTAACGATATAGGGCCTGTAGCTAACACCAGTGCTATACCCACAATAAGACTTAACCCTACTGAATTACGCCATAAAGCAAAATCTGCTTTAAAGTAATATGTCACCATAACCATATACCAAATGATATAACACCACAGAGCCAAAATGCCTATTGGTAATGTTTGAAAATAACGTTTTATCACGGTAAAACTCCACTAGTGCTTTATCAATGGTTTATAGGCTGGGATTATAATGCTAGGTTTGGTGGGATTAGTTTCAGCAAAAAAATGATGGTGAACGATACTTTCCAACAGTACTGCTTTCCATGATAATGAATACATTAATGAGAAAAACCTATTATCGTCCCAATTTTTTTGCTGATGTTCCACCGATCCCCCAGTTTTGTTTCGGAACCTCATGAATAAGCACTCGGATATTTGCTTCGGGAGAGCCAATAGTTCGGCTTATAGCAGAAGTGACTTCAGCGACCATTGCTTCTTTCTGTTCATCGGTGCGCCCTTCCATAATATTAATATGTGCAATTGGCATAAGCTTTAACTCCTAATGTTATTGATTAAGCACTATCTTTCCTTTGCACTAGCTAGCAGAGAAAACGAATGATTTTACGGTTAAATTTATTTATACAACCAAGGTTGTAAAAGACGAGTTACCCTTGGCATAACTAGATATGTCATCAGTAAAACCTGAAGCACAACAATGACAAGTACACGCTGCCATAATTGCATCCCTTCAAGCCAAGGTGCTAACGTTAAATTAAACATTAGCACCAGAGTGAAAACCACACTAATCAATACCAACGCCATTTTATGTGGGGATGGATGCCTCTGTACCGGTAGTTCAGGCAAATCAAACCAAAACTCCAAGCCAGTTCCACAACGCATTATCGGGTCTCCATCCACCATATTTTCTAACTTTGCTAACCATTCTTGACGTAATGATGATTTTTCCCATCTTTGACAGTTGCTGTAACTGTCAAAGCGATAAATCAATACATATTCGTGGTTGGTCGTTGGCCCAGGACGAAGTACATTTGTACCCAAATGGCCCGGATAAGTTGCAGCAGCCTCAATAACACCAGAAATCCAAAGCTCATACTGAGCTTCATGCCCCGGTTTGACACGACGAGAAATACTTACCGTTATCGCCCCTTCATCGCCGGGGTGAGTTAACTGTTGTTCAAAAAGAGACTGTTTCATTACCCATTCACTCCTTGTTTTATTTACACAAATTTACCACTAATAGTGCCTAAGTCTTGGTAACGAACACAGAAAGAGTCGCCTTTATTAACCTGAACTGCTGCTGTGATAGCACCTATCATGACAAAAGAACCCGCGGGTAACTCTTCACCACGTTCCGCAAGCATATTTACTAACATAGCAACTGAAGACGCAGGATGACCAAGTACAGCAGCACCGGCACCAACCTCGACCACTTGGCCATTAATTTCCATCACCACGCCCAAGTTTTTAAGATCCAAATCGGCAACATCAGCCATACGGCCACCCGTAATAAAACGCGCCGAAGATGAGTTGTCCGCGATGACACTCTTAAGATCAAATTTGAAATCTTTGTAACGAGAATCGATGACTTCGACAGCAGGTACGACAAAATCAGTAGCTCGCAATACATCACCAATATGAACCCCTGGTCCTTTTAGCGCTGTCTTGGTAACAAAAGCTAATTCTGCTTCAATTTTAGGGTGTATGAGTTCATCATGTTTTATCTCGCCACCATCTGGAACAGAAAAATAGTCGGCCAGGAAGCCGTAACATGGGTGTTCAACACCCATTTGTGACATTTTAGCCCAAGAAGTTAAGCCCATTTTCATACCGACAATTTTATTGCCACGTGCTTCCTTACGACGACGAGTTTCCCATTGAATATCGAAAGCATCCTCGTAGGTCATTTCAGGATAATCATTGGTGATTTTAGTAATTTCATATGCTTGCAGCTCTGCATTTTCACAGTGTTCTGCCAACTCTTCGATTTGTGTTTTTGTAAGCTTACCCATTATAACAACCCTTTCTCTTTTGCCATGGTCAATGCCAGGTCTTCAATCATATCTTCTTGACCACCAACAGTTCCTCGGCGGCCTAACTCAACTAATAAATCTCGTGCCATTATTCCGTATTTGGCTTGTGCACGTTGTGCGAACAATAAGAACGAACTATAAACACCGGCATAACCTAATGTTAATGCATCACGATCCACTCTTATTGGTTGGTCCATCATTGGTACGACTAAATCTTCGGCAACATCCATAATTTTATAGAGGTCTATACCATGGCTTGCGCCCATACGATCAAGTACAGCTACCATCACTTCAAGTGGCGTATTTCCTGCGCCCGCACCTAAACCGGCGACAGAGCCATCAATGCGGACTGCACCAGCATCAATTGCAGCTAATGAATTGGCAATTGCCATGCCCATATTATGGTGACCATGAAAACCAATTTCTGTATTTGGATTTAATTCCGCACGTAACAAACCAATTTTTGTGGAGATTTCATCGGGCAACATATAACCAGCAGAATCGGTGCAATAAATACAGTTTGCTCCGTAAGATTCCATCAATCGGGCTTGTTCTAACACCTTTTCAGGTGTTGCCATGTGCGCCATCATCAGAAAACCGACGGTATCCATGCCCAACTTGGCAGCAAGCCCGATATGTTGTTCAGAAACGTCAGCTTCAGTACAATGTGTAGCAACCCGAATGGTGTTAACGCCTAAATCTTTTGCCATGCGTAAATGATCAACCGTACCTATCCCAGGCAACAATAACGCTGAAACTTTAGCATTTTTCATTTTAGGGATTACTGCACTTAAATACTCTTCATCAGAGTGAGCAGGAAAACCATAATTAACCGATGAACCACCTAGACCATCACCATGAGTGACTTCAATTAGCGGCATACCGGCTTCATCTAAACCGGTGGCAACATCAACCATTTGATCCAAAGATATTTGGTGACGTTTAGCATGCATACCATCACGTAAACTCATATCATGAAGGATTACTTTTTTATCTTTCAAGTTCATATCTTAAATCTCCCTTAACCACGAGCAGGTAATTGAATGCGGTCGTTGTATGCTTCTTCAGCAAACATCTCAGCAGTGCGCAAACCAGCAGCCGTCATAATATCCAGATTACCCGAGTACTTCGGTAGGTAATCGCCTAGGCCTTCAACTTCTAAGAAGATGGAAACACGATTACCGTCGAATACAGGACCGTTAACCAGTTTGTAGCCAGGTACATACTTCTGTACTTCTTTAACCATATTGTGAACAGCTGTCGTAATGGCCGCTTGGTCTGGCGTGTCCTTGGTCAAGCAGTGAACGGTGTCACGCATCATCAGTGGCGGCTCAGCCGGATTGATAATAATGATGGCTTTACCTTTGTCGGCGCCACCAACTTTTTCAATCGCAGCAGACGTTGTCCGGGTGAATTCATCAATGTTTTTACGTGTGCCAGGACCCGCTGATCGAGAAGAGATAGTCGCGATAATTTCGCCGTACTCAACATCTTGCACACTCGATACAGCGGCTACCATAGGAATGGTTGCCTGACCGCCACATGTCACCATGTTTACATTCATTTTCAGATCTTTAGCATGCTGAACCAGGTTAACTGGTGGCACACAGAAAGGACCAATAGCCGCAGGTGTTAAATCGATCATGATCACACCCAGCTCATTCAATTTGCGACTGTTTTCAGCATGCACATAAGCAGAGGTTGCATCGAAGGCGATACGGATATCATCTTCAATGATGTGAGGTAAAATACCATCAACACCTTCGGCAGTGGTTTTTATACCCATCTCTTTAGCACGTTTCAAACCATCTGATTCAGGGTCGATACCGACCATCCAAGCAGGTTCAACCCAGTCGGAGCGGAACATTTTCATCAGCAGGTCAGTGCCGATGTTACCCGGCCCAATAATTACCGCTTTAAGTTTTTTACTCATTTTTATTTTCCTCTCACTGATGCACGATTAAACAAAACGCACAGATGCAGAACCCATTCCGCCAATACTGACACTCATGTGATCTCCAGCTTTAACTGGCTCTAATGGCACAAGAGAACCCGATAAGATAACTTCACCCGCTTTCAATGGAATACCAAATTTACCTAGCGTATTAGCTAACCATGTTACACAATTTATCGGACTTCCCAATGCCGCAGCACCTGCACCCGTTGAGATGATAGAGCCATTTTTCTCCACTACCATGCCACAGGTAGTTAGATCGATCTTACGTGGACTAATGGCTCTATCACCTAAGATAAACAGACCACAAGAGGCATTATCCGCGACGGTATCTTGGATTTTTATTTCCCAGTTTTCGATGCGAGAATCTACCACTTCAAAACACGGGATCACACAATCAGTAGCGGCGAGTACATCGGCATTAGTCACACCGGGTCCCATGAGATCTTTTTTCAATATAAAGGCGATCTCACCTTCAGCTTTAGGCTGTATCAACAGCTTACTGATGGGCATTTCCTCACCTTCACTGTATGCCATGCTATCGGTTAAATAACCAAAATCAGGTTGGTACACATTCAACATGTTCTGTACCGCTTTAGAAGTGACACCAATTTTCTTGCCAATGATACGTTCACCTGATTGAACACGACGTTCGACCATACGCAAAGATACGTGGTATGCATCATCAATGGTAAAGTCATTAAAGCGTTCGGTGAAAGGGCGTATTGTTTGACGCTGTCTCATCGCATCATAAAGCTCATCACCGCATTGGATAATCTGTTCTTTTTTCATAACTATTTTCTCGACTAGTTGTCTAGATGGAAAGGATTTATTAACGTTGGTCATCATGGGAATGTTAATACCCCCCATGACAACCACATCGAATTAACTACATTTTGATACAAACATTTTTAAGTTCGGTATAAAACTCTAGGCCATGCACTCCGCCCTCTCGGCCGATGCCTGATTCCTTGGCACCACCAAAAGCAGTTCGTAAATCACGCAAGAACCAACTGTTAACCCAAGCAATACCCACTTCCATCGATTCGGCTACGCGTGATGCACGGGATAAGTTTTCAGTCCAAATAGTAGCGGACAGGCCGTATTTGGTATTATTTGCCAGTGCAATAACCTCCTCTTCTGTATCGAAGGGGCGAATATGACAGCAGGGACCGAATATTTCTTCATTAACCACTCGTGCATCGTCCGGTAAGCCAGTCCATATAGTGGGCTCTACCCATGCGCCATCGTTAAGTTCATCGCCCATTTCAGGAATACCACCACCGATCACTACGGTTGCTCCCTCTTCCACCGCTAAGCGGTAGTATGAAAGTACTTTTTCTTTATGTTTTTGGCTGACCAGTGGACCAAAATCAACGTCTGAATCTTCAGGCTGACCTAATTTTAGTTTTGCCACGCCTTCTTTCAATCGACTTACAAATTCTTCAAAAATAGAGCGTTCTACGTAAATGCGTTCGGTACCTAAGCAAACCTGACCACAATTAACAAAAGCTGAACGCATAGTACCTTCAATCGCTTTGTCCATATCGCAGTCCGCAAATACTAGGCCTGGGTTTTTACCGCCACACTCAAGTGATATGTTACGCAAGCCGATAGACGCTGCACGCATAATGGTTTCTCCAGTGCGCGTTTCACCGGTAAAGGTTATGGCATTTACATCGGGATTCGCGGTCAGAAACGCCCCTGCAGAATTAGGTCCAAAGCCGTGTACTACGTTATAAACACCTTGGGGAATACCACATTCGTTCATCACTTCACCCAGTAGGGTCGCTGTTGCCGGAGTTTCTTCAGAAGGTTTAACCACGACAGTGTTGCCACAGGCCAGCGCGGGCCCTACTTTCCAGGTCATTAATAATAACGGTAAGTTCCAAGGGCTAATAACTGCGATAACCCCTTTAGGTGACCTATGACCATAATTTAACGCCGATTTACCATCAGGCGTATCGAGCTTAAATGTTTCCGTTGGGTGGTTAGCCAACGTATCGGAAAATGCTTTAAAATTGGCGGCACCACGGGGAATGTCGATATGTGAAGCAATTTTGTGTGGCTTGCCGGTATCTTTACATTCAGCGTCAAGAAACTCATCAAAACGTTCGTTTATGCGCTCAGCTACTTTATCGAGCAGTTTAATCCGCTCAGCCTGGGTCATTAGTCCCCAAGGACCTTTCATAGCAGATTTTGCGGCAGCAACGGCAGCAGCAACTTCAGGCTCGCCAGCTTCATGAACCATACCTAAAAGGCTATTATCAACCGGATTTCGGTTCTCGAAGGTCTTACCGCTGGCAGCTGTTACAAACTGACCATTAATAAAGTTTTTAAATTCTTTCATTTCTCACACTCATTTTCATTGCGATATTCCATGCATATCGACATACGCTAACGTCGCGCTAGTTAATCCTAGCGCGATTTAAATAACTCGACTTAGGTCAGTACAGTTAGGAATCGCTCATTCAAGACTCGGTCATGGTAGAAGATCGCTTTACCTAATTGATCGGCTGACCATGTTACCGGTGGATGGTCAGGATAATGATAATCGCCACCACAAAACACTTCAGTTCGGTTACCTGACTTGTCGAAGAAATAGATAGTTTTACCATGGGTAAGACCGTGACGAGTTGGTCCGATATCAAGGGAAACATCTTCCATTGAAATAAGATCAGCAGCGCGCAGTACATCTTCCCATGTGTCTAACAAGAAAGAAGCGTGGTGGAATTTACCTGGCTCTGGATGCTCAATAAATGCCACATCGTGTGCTTTTTGGCTCACAGTCAAAAATTGAGCGATGCGGAAACCGTTTTCATCAAGGGTTTGTTCGGCCAAATCAAAGCCCAACACTGTTTGAAACAACTCCAGCGTACCCGCAATATTTGGCCCATAAAGCAGACAGTGATCAAAACGAGTTACCTTCATACCGGTAAGATCTCGTGGCCACGCTTCAGGGTTAACCTCAGCAATGCCCCATTTACCGGTTTGCTCTTTCTCGGCATAGATTTCAAACATGTGCCCGGTAGGCGAGTCAAAGCGAATTCGGCGACCACAACCGTTCAATTCACCGGCAGGAATCTCTTCGACTTTACAACCAAAGTCAATTAGCTCTTGATTTAATTGCTCTAAAGTTTCATTGTTTAGTACCTTGTAACCGACAAAGTCCATTCCTGGCTCATCTGCTACACGCAGTACTACTGAGAATTTATCAACCTCTGTCCAACCCTTCAGGTATACACGACCCTGACTGTCTGTTTCGACTTCGATTAACCCCAATAGATCACGATAATGATCTAACGCTTCTTTCATATCCAAAACACGTATTTGGATATGACCTGGACGCATGACACCTTTTCTCATATTCTTATCCTCAACTCATTTTTAACATTTATAGTTTTGTCTGCTTTGGGCTGTTGGTAGGGCGACGTTTGCAATGCAATATACTGATCAGATTCAATCAGCAAATCACTACGAGGCAATACTTGACAGGCCAGAGCAAAACACTTTTCTTCTTCTGTTGTTGAGATATGCGTACGACTCATACGCTTGGTCTCATATTCACCCTTAATAATGCGGACCTTGCAGACACCACAACCTCCACCTCTACAACCAACATCAATACAGCTGATGTTTTGGCGTTCCATGCCAGTTAACAACACCTGATCCTCTGCGCAGTAAAAAGCTTGCTTCCGATTGACAACTTCTATTCGGTAAAGCTTTTTCCCTGTCATTGGGTTGCTCCATTCAGGCTTACTAAGCGTTATTGCTACCGTTGATATTGCAACCCCTGTGCCAGCAGCAGAAAACCTTAAAAAAAAACACCCCGAATCACCATAAGATACTGATATAAATACATTATAAATTAATTTATTCTATTATTGCTTACATTGGAAACCTGTATTGCTACCTCAAGAGAAACAAAGAGTTAACCAAATAATTAATTAGTAAGGTGAGAAAATTGATGATTTGATAAACCCTCTTTAAAGTCAGTCAAGTGCACAACACCATTTGGTATCGAAACAACTCGGGTGGTACTTCTTTGTTCGTCAACGAAAAAGCCCACAGTCATTACAACTGTGGGCTTTTAATAAATAAAATTAAAGTTTAATCAAATTCTCTTAAACAGTGCCGATCTATTTTGTTCCTTTTCACTGTCAGCCGCGGTTACAAAGCGCTCCATGTGTATGTCACGTTCGAATAGACGTCCTTGCATTAAAGCGGTTATAGCAGCATCAATCATCAGTGGTGGACCACAAAGATAGGCTTTATTGCCCTCGAAACGACCATTAAAATGTTCTATAACTGCTTCATGGACAAAGCCTGTGAACCCCTGCCAATCATCCCCTTCTTCTGGTGCATTTAGCGCTGGCACATAAGTAAAGTTGTCAAACTCTTGCTCTAATTTTTCAAAGATATCTTTATTATAAAGTTCTGAAACATTACGAGCCCCTTGAAAAAGAGCTATTGGTCGGCCGTCTTTTTCTTCAAGCATGTCTAATATCATCGACTGCGGACTAGAAAGGCCAGAGCCTCCAGCAATAAATATTACTCCTTGTTCATCAGATTTACGTACAAAAAACTGACCATAGGGACCACTAATATCTAATGTATCCCCAACCTGTAATTTTTCATGCAGATAGGTTGTGCCTGCACCATTGGGAACTTGGCGTACATGTAACTCAAGTGTTTGAGAGTCAGAGGGTTTATTGGCAATAGAAAAGGCTCGACTGCCTTCCACGCCTGGAATCTTTAGGTTTACATACTGGCCCGCTTGAAATTCAATACCTTTATCTAAGGAAAATTGGATACCTTTTATCGTTGGTGACAAGTCTTTTATTTCGGTAACTGTTCCAATGAAATCTTGTATTGGATAACCAATAAAGTCATCGTCAACGTCTATGTCAGCTTCAATGACCATGTCTGATTCAGGTGTACAACAACAAGCTAACACCTTACCTTCTTCACGTTCTACATCCATTAGCGCAAAGGATGATGCATTACCTAAATCACTTTCACCTTCTAGCACTTGTACTTTACAAGTGGCACAAGTACCGTGACCGCAAGCAAACGGAATCCATACACCTTGGCGTAAAGCGGCATCAAGAATTGTTTGTCCTTCTTCAACCTCAATAATGTCGCCGGTTGGTTCAACTGTAACTTCGTAACTCATGATCTTCTACCTTTTACTTATTAAACTAAACACCTGCTCCAGCATAGCCTTTTAGCTCTGGAGTTTTGAAACGAATCAAGGCTTTATGCTCTACCCCCTGAGATTCAAGAGAGGCATTCATCTGTGGTTTAAATGGTTCATTGTTTAAAAGCCATTCAGCAGTATCCCAGTTGATTTGGGAAAATTCTGGATGCTGACTAAAGGCTTCAGGAATGATATTTTCCATCACAGCAGCAAATGGCATAGACGGAGCTAATGGAAACGCTTTAGCTGCGCAGAACATACGATGTTCGTCCCAACCAATATAAACAAGTTGATTACCACCAAAATTCTCTACACGGTCCATTCGTTCGCCTTCGTATCCGGGGTTCAAAGCAAAAACTGGCATAATTATTCTCTCTAATTATGGGCCACAACTTGTGGCCCGGGTTTTAATTAAAATTCACATTCTGGCTCAAACTATCAGGCTTTGCCTTTCCATTTATTCCAGCGTTCTTCATCTGGTGACCCTTTCATATCCATGTTGTCTGCGCCAACATTCATTTTGTAAAATTCACTTAGAATATCACCCATTTCTGGACCTCCACAGTTACCTTGGAATATTTGGTGTACTGGCAACCAAGACTGAACATACTTCTCTGGCTCTTCTTCGAAGATGTCACAACAACCATCAGAGCAGAAATGATAACGCTCGCCTTTGTAGACCGTATCGCGCATTGAATTCTGATTTGGATTGTCCATTTCGGTAAATAGCATAGGGATCTGACAGGTTTGACATAATTGAGGTAAACCTGTGGTGTAAAAACGCTCACCTTTAGCTTCTTTCTCTTTGGCTAATTCCCACAATGGGCGATAATACTTATCAAACGTATCTGGATATTTTTCTGATAACCAATCTAACTCTTCATCTGAAGGGATCCACGTATGGAAGCCAGTCGCATGTCCGTGAGTATAGAAAGTCCACCATGCTTGATGTGATATATGCTCTTTTTCTTTCTCAATGACTTCAGAATACTTGGGCATTGTAATGCCGTAACGTGCTAAATCTTTAAATAACGCACCGCCAGCCTCTTCAAAGTATACTTCCCATGCCTCTTTCCAAGACATCACTTTGTTTGGCAGCATGTAATCCATCATCATCGAGACGATAGTCAACAGGCGAGTACCACGCCAGAACCACTTATCAATCCATTTTTGTACAATAGGAAGGTTGTCTTCGTGTTGTTCCAACATGAACTTAATAACTTCTAAACCTAGTGTCATATGGCGGGCTTCATCTGACTGGGCAGAGAAACCAAAAGTTACTGTAGCCATATCACCGTTATGCGCCGCTCCAGACATAAAAGGAACGAACAACAAGTTAGTTAATACATATTCAAATGAGAAACCGATTGCTACCATAAACTCAAACGGCCCAGCAGAACGCGCATCAGTAAAGAATGAACGCGGAACAGACAAGTACCAAACACGATCATGCTGATGACTGAACTCCTGCAAGCCATCGAAAAACTTGTTGTAATGACTCATTGCATGAATTTGAGTTTGTACATGACGCAATTCATCTAAAGATTGCATTTGACAGGCTACGCGAGCGCCAACACCACCAAACTGACGTCCCACTTGGGCGAAACCCTGATAAGCTTGATATTCCAAAGGGGAGACGCCAGTCAAAAATAATTTCAAGGCATTAACATAACGAGGATCAGAAACATTTAAATGACCATCATTTTGGGAGAAGGCATCAAAAATAGCATATAGCTTTTTCTCTTTTTCAGCCTGGTACTTCCAGTAAGAATCCATGGTTAAACGAAACGGGTCTTCCCACTTATCCCAGTCGGTAATTTTGATCCCTTCAAACTCTTCATAGGGGAATGCTTTTTTTCTATCTTCGTAAGAAAAATCCCAATCCAGATCTCGGGTAAGTAGACGGTATTTGTCTTTTATATTTAATTTTTTAGCAGCCATGTTATTTCTCCTATTGTTTCCACTCTAGAACGAATTGATCATCATCTTCATCGACATTACCACCAAGGGTGATCAAGTTGACATGCAGTTCTTGTATATCCCAGTCGCGCCCCATTTTCTCTTCTACTACTTCACGAGAAATTACCAACTTATGCTCTTTTTCAACACGAACCATTGCGGGCATATGGATAATGGTACAATCTTCATTCACTTCTTCGATTGCCTCGACAATATAGCGAGACTCATCATTATCTTGTAATGCGATATAAACTTTTGACATTATTTTAATCCTCTATAATCCGACTATTTTCAAAGACCTGATTTATTTAAACGTTTAGTTAAAGCGCCAACAGCTAATTCTAATGCACCGTCACCCACCATTTCAGCCGCCAATGGAGCTAAAGCTATGGTCGCTTTGTTTTTCCAAACATGAATCCATTCTTCTAATTTAGCCTTATTTTCTACAGACTCTGCAGCAGCTATTTTCACGACACTATCAACCCAACGGTTGGTGTCTTTATGCCAGTTACGAATGAATTCTGTCAGCATGCCAACATCTTGCGCATTATTTTCTTGTAACCAGGCATCAAATTGATTGAAAACAAGATCAGCTACTAAGGTATCTAACACCACATCTTGGGCAACAAAAGATTCAAACCAATCTTCAACGCAAATATTCGCTTCACAGTAAGCCCTAACCCCTTGCCATGCAGCGTCTTCCATCCAATGGTGCTTCGCTTTCGTTAAGGTATCACCGCTATTACTATCTAAAATAAGACCAATGCGAGAAAGGTATTGGGCATTACCTAAACGATCCATGCCGTTATATAACAAGGCTTGTGTAATGGCAGTACCGTAGCCGTATGAACTACCGTATACATTGTTTAAATTGGCTGCTTGTTCAACATAACGAAATGGAATTACTAAGCGAACCAGTTTTTCTTTAACCTCTTCTGAAAGAAATCGTGCTAAATCACGCTTTTCAAAAAAGGCAAAATTACTCTCGGCAACTTCTTGTTGTTTGGCTCTGGCTTGAACATAAGTACCGTAATAGAACTGACGAGGGTCCTTAAATGCATACCAATCTTTCATCACTATTGCTGTACGACCTGGGTCGTTAAGCTCAAACTCAGGTTGCCATAATGGGCGATAGTGAAAATTAACTTCTGAAGCAACATCATAAGTCGCTTCTTGATAACGTGTTGCAGGCTTATCACCAAAACGACGTTCGATATGAGCAAACGTGTTTCTAACTGGCTCTAACATTGCTGTTCTTATTTCAACGGACATATACTTACCCCTACTCTCAGCGTATTTATTTTTGTTTAATCAGCATTTTTTGAGAATGCTGTTCATTGCGGTTTTTTGCCATCAGTGTGTCTTCACCGTAGCGCCATTTTTCCATTTCAGTATCGTTGGCATCCTGTTGCTCTTGTGTCATAAACACCACATTGTTAGCCTGACAAAACTGTTCAAAGGCCTTCTTTGGTAAAATTAATTCAACGAATAGGCTCGGATCACTAATGGCAAAATCAAACTCAACAAAACGTGAATTTTCAGCACTACGTACCCGAACATATTTAGTCAATTGTTCAAAAGTTGGTTTTTCATCTTTTAAACAGCGGGTATGTTGTTGAATATCCCCCATCATGATCTCCTGTGATTTATGTTTGAACAGACATGATGTAGCAACGGTTGTGCCAGCAAACAAAAACACTTTAAAAACAAAATCAATCAAACCCATAAGTCACTGTTTATATTGAGTTATAAACACAAGACTTAATTTCATACTAGACAAAAACAAGGATAATTGAGCCGGAGTTGTTCATTAAGGAGGGTAATGAAATAATGAAATAATGATTGAAAAATTGATCTTATGGTTGATTTTTTCAATGTGATAAATAAAAAATCAGTGTAATGAGTTGTGTTTTCAAACAAGATAAGCACAATAGATATTCAATCGATAGCGGATCAGAAGAAAAGTATAATGACAAAAAAATCACTGACACTGCCAGACGCACAGGATCTACTTGGAAAGATTCACTTTAATAGTGAAGAGGGCCAAATATGGCTTGATGAGCAGCGTATGCTTCTTATTCATTCTGCAGTTATGGGACTGTTACGCAAAGAACTAATAGAAACGCTCGGTATTGAACGGGCCAAAGGTTTTCTAATGCGCTTTGGCTATCAAAGCGGCATGCGAGATGCAGAATTTGCAAAAAAATTACGTCCTGATATGCCTGACGAGGCAGCCTTTATGGTAGGACCTCAGTTGCATGCTATTGAGGGAATGGTAAAAGCTACCCCTACAGTGATGGATTTTGATGCTGAAAAAGGTACCTTCTACGCTGAATTTGACTGGCAAAACTCTCATGAAGTAGATAGCCATATAGCTAATTATGGCCCTTCATCAGACCCTATTTGCTGGACACTATGCGGCTATGCCAGTGGTTTTACTAGCTTCTTTATGAAACGAGACATCCGCTATAAAGAAACGCAATGCGCGGGCACCGGAGCCAAACACTGCCATATTATAGGCAAACCAGTTGAAGAATGGGAAGATTGTGATGAAATGAAGCAGTATTTCTTACCGGACCCAATAATTGAAGAGTTACTGGCATTACAGCACGAAGTTACTGAACTCAAAGACCAATTTCGCAGTACCGAATCACAAGATGATGTACTACTTAATAGCGTCGGTCGCTCAGGAGCATTCAAAAACACCTGTCATCTCATCAAAAAAGCAGCTAAAAGTAAGGTAACTGTACTTCTACAAGGAGAAACCGGTGTTGGTAAAGAAGCGGTTGCTAAGGCGCTTCACACCAACAGTAATCGCTTAGAGAAACCTTTTGTCGCCGTCAACTGTGCTTGTATACCGCAGGATCTGATAGAAGCTGAATTATTTGGTGTGGAAAAAGGTGCATACACTGGTGCAACACAAACAAGAGAGGGGAAATTTGAGCGCGCTAATCAAGGCACTATATTTCTAGATGAAGTTATTGAATTATCGCCACGTGCGCAGGCTTCATTGTTAAGAGTATTACAAGAAAGTGAATTAGAACGTGTCGGTGATACCCGTACCCGCCGCATAGATGTACGAGTTGTTGCAGCGACCAATGAAGACCTAGAAATAGCGGTTCAAGAAGGTCGTTTTAGAGCAGATTTATTTTATCGGTTAAATGTATATCCTATCCACGTTCCCCCTTTAAGAGAGCGCACTGAAGATATTCCTTTATTAACCGAACACTTCCTAAAAAAGTACTGTGCCCAGTACGGAAAAAAGGATTCAGGGATATCAGATAAAGCCATGCAAGCGCTGATGCAATACAAGTGGCCAGGAAATATCCGGGAGTTAGAAAACATGATAGAACGAGGCGTTATCCTAACCGATAACAATATGACCATCAGCTTATCGGGTTTATTTCCATCGTTATCAGAGCCTACACACCCACTAAACATTATCACCAGTCATGGCCTGCTGGCAGAAAAACCTCAACCCAATGAAACAGATGAAACGCTTTATGTAGACGAACTGCTTAGCGATGAATTCAGCCTGGAGACTTTAGAAAAGAAACTGATAGAAAGAGCGATGGAACAGGCCAACTCAAATATATCTAAAGCAGCACGAAAACTAGGTCTCACCCGACCGGCATTAGCTTATCGTCTAAAAAAAATACAGGAAAGTAAATGATATATCCAAAAAGCGACTTCATTAGGGTAAGTCGCTCTTTATTTTCTCTCACAATTAAGAACATTCTGGTCATCAGCACAAGACATATTTATTGTGGACTGTTCAAACTCAATTGGAGAACATTTACCATTTATTGTCTGTAGCCTACTCATAATCGTTTCAAAAGCACATAGAGCAAACGTTATGACGAATGCTAGGAAATACAAAAAAAGTAGGCCTTTTCAAATATAAATGAGTATTTCCCTCAATTGTCACTGCTCCCTTTAACTTCCGATCCCTTTAATTTTATCATTTGATTAAATGATAAATCATTGAGCTGACTTTTAATGATTTGGACGTATTTCAATGTTGATAAGAGTTATCAAAACCTATATATATCAATAAACATCTCACTTTTTAATATTATTTTTATAAAAACGTGAGTTTTAACAATGGACTAATGGAAACCAAAAACTATCATCACCTCTTTATTTTACTGCTGGCACATCAGTTGCAGTGATCATATTAGCAGATAAATTATTTTTCATTGATCGCCAGTTGTCGTCAATTAAAGCTATCTCTGCAACAAAAAATAGACCGGAGGAAACAGCATGAATATCTTAAGATTAAATATAAAGTCAAACCCGGTTGACACATTATTCAGTATTGATCAGCGTGTTATTTTTTGGCGTATTAGAGCTCTGATGAAAATAACTATTACTTTATTAATAGTTTTTGGTTTCTTGAATACAGCAATGAGTTCATCAGATATTTATTTTACTCTAGCGTCCATGATATGGCTGTGGCAGGGAGCTCTTGAGAAAATAGAGTTCTCGATTCTTCATCGGGCGATCAACAAAGTAGCACAAAGCAAGGCAAAAAAGTGCTCAGGTCATAGCTAACCGAAAATATGCCTTGGTCAAATGATAATTAAGAACGCCGGTTATGCCATAAGTGGTGTAGGTAGAGATAACTGCACCCAGATATATTTAGCAGAAATACCACTCAAACGAAGATAAGCTATTATTATCAAGTCCTTTCTTGATCTTCAGGAAAGGAAACTCATTTTTAGGCAGCATAAATATGTTTAAATGCACTATTCATCTAAGTATTTTATTGCTTCTATTTAGCTCTCTTGATGTTAATGCTGTAGAAGAAATTACACCTAGTCAAGTTTATTCAGAAGCAAGGGCGCTAGAAGATGCCATCAATAAATTCAGTAAAAGTGGAAGTAGCAGATTAGATCCTATAAAGCTATTTGATGCTAAACCATTGCACGTATACGCAATAGCGACTGCAGTTAATGAAAAAGTAGGAATATTAATTGATATAGAAGGCTTGCCTGAAATCAAGCGCCCTAATTTTCCAAATGAAAACATTCAACCTAAAGATGTACTCCAACTCATAGAAGTAATACAGAACAATATTTTAAAACTGAAACCTGAAGTCGAGTTTAAACGAGTGATTGTTAAAGGCAAAAGCCCAAGTGATGTATTACGAATTTTGGTGAGAATCAACCTTTTATTGGATAACTTGGTTGATAAACAGCTTTCACCTAGACATCTATACATGATGACTGAACGCTTAAAGAAAAATTTAACATACGCGATTGTTCAATCAGGTAGAAAACAGCCTAAAAGTAACTTTGAACTATTTAGTAACGTAGAGCCAAAAGACGTGTTTGTTAATGCTGAAAACATGTTTAAAACTTTAATGAATACGGCCCGTCTCAAATTTGAACTTGATTATCCAGATAAACCTTATTACAGCCCCTACAATAAAAATGAGATTCAACCATATCATGTGTACACAATCACGGTTATGAATATTGTGCTATTCAATGATTTATCTCGAAGGTTTGGGATACCACAGTATAAGAATGTTTATCTACCAGTTTCTTCAAGCATGACTCTTGCTCATATCTATGCTGAGTACGAAAGAATACTTTTTTTAACATATTTTTTTATTATGCAAAATGAATGAGACTAGTATAGCACTGAAATTATAGATGATTAATTATCTAATGACTGCTTATAACCCAGCAGTGGAAGTGAGCGGTTTTAAAACTCAAACGTCTTTTGTTGGTTGTGAATTTAATTGATCAATGCAACGCTATACTTATTTAAAGTGGGGGCGCTGCCATGAAGCAAAGAAGAATTTATTACAATGCACAAGAGCGTGCGATGATTTGGAATAGATATCAACAAGGTGACTCCTTGCACGATATAGCAAAAATATTTGACCAATTTTATTCTAGTATACTAGGTATCATAGCCCGATCAGGTGGGATTATGCCGCTTGACAAAACGTGTTCAGCTAAGCATTACGCCTCAAGAAAGAGAGGAAATTTCTCGCGGTTTATCATCACAATTGCCAATTCGTCAAATAGCGAAACAATTGAATCGTGCACCTTCAACTATTTCTAGGGAAGTGAACCGTAACGGCGGTCGCAAATTATATAGAGAAAATAAAACAGACACCGCAGTATGGGAGCGCGCTATCTAATCAAACCCATTAACACTTGTTCATCATTTACAATTGGAATGTGACGAATATTATTTTCACCATCATAATACGAGCATCTAATAAGGTGTTTTCGATTCCCAAAGTTAAAATATCATCCTACATGATTGAGCGTACCGACGTGATTATTTTATCCCAAAGCTATAATCGACTAACTTTAATTATGGCTTCGATATTGAACTCTCACCATTCAATAAACCAATTAATATGTAAAAAGCCAAGATTAATAGATGTATTGATTTAAGCATCTCCCTTGATCAAGGACAAGCTTACTACTAGCTGAAGCAAGTACGAAAAGCAAAAGCTTTATCTCGCTTTGTGCCGTGCGACGTGAAGTCGTATGTAACGCTGTTCACCGCGATAAGAGTGAACCATCTGTATCACCAGATGACCCTAAGACTCTGAATAAAGTAGCGAGTCTGACAATGTAACAAAGTCCACTGG
>Ga0209184_1000378_pt1 | contig 50977 bp, 45 predicted proteins | sample EN8Hudsemesocosm_2_FD_184627 | JGI IMG/M metagenome (GOLD analysis project Ga0209184, IMG submission 184627) | Methane-oxidizing microbial communities from mesocosms in the Hudson Canyon - EN8C Hudson Canyon (SPAdes) (version 2) | ecosystem: Environmental > Aquatic > Marine > Cold seeps | place... | reverse complement strand
ATAATTTGCTTTAAATCCAGCCTATAAAACCAAGTCACTGCCGCTTCCTGCGCCCTTTCTGGATTAGTCTCAACCCTGAAAGAACAGCGCATTCTACAGCATTAAGGGCTGGGGTCAAGAGTTTATTTTATTTTCAATCCAGATAAAGCCTCACCCGTCTTTTATATGGCTACAATCCATATAAATTTGTTAGCTAACCAGCGTTTTTTCCACTTAATAGTTGCGAGTATTTTGTTTTGATGCCTATAAAATATAACTTTTTAGACTTATCTCTTGCGATCATCTTTCAGGTAAAAATTGGCCAGCCATTAAAAACGCAAAAAAAGCCCCTGATTACTTTTTGTAACCAGGGGCTTTTGCTTTCAGCTATAGAGCTTTAAAACAACACTTACATCCTTTGCCGTACAGAGATCCTTAATACTACTCACTACCCACAGATTTCCCTTATCACTCCCCAAAACCTATTAAAAGGTTTTTAATAAGGTGCTTCATCTCCCCCCAAACCCCATTAAATCTGCGTACTCATAGTTACTACTTTTGTTACTACTTCGTAAGACCATTAAATCAGTCCCGCCATCTCTAAGCAAATCAGTGTAACTCTCTCATAATATTTCAGTCATTTTTGACCATCAAAACCACTAAAAATAAATAAAGATATATCATTGTTTTATATATCTTTATTTATTTTCACGAAAACCTCACTTTCCATTATTTATGTCATAATGAATGCATCTTAAGAAAGATGTCAACAACTTATTTTAATTATTTTTTTAAACTAAAATTGAGAGAAAATAGATGAAAAAACTATATAAAGTATCCAAAAACTTAATACCACATCAGATGTTATCAAAGAAATGATTGATAAGGGTGAAATCAATTATGAATTGAGAAATGGTATCTACTATGTGGATGAAAACAGCACAGTATGCCTATATCGATATTCTCAAAAAATCTAAGGGTGTAATTGAACAACCCTACATAGATTATGATTTGGATTTCAATAATAGGTAATAGAATGAGAGGGAATTATGGTTAATTATAAAAAGGTCACCTATACATTAGATCAGAGGATCATCAATATCATTGAGAGAAGAAGTTATTTGACTGATCACTCACAGAGTCGATGGTTATCCAATTGTATTCAGTTGGGGTTTCAGATGATGGTAGATGATTACAATGACAATAATGAACAACCATTAGTTGGGTCGAAGAAAAAAAGACTGAACACCGTCCCAAAAACTTTCACCCTACCAACGGATGTTATCACCACTCTCAATTGGTTCTCTGAGAAGTTGGGGATGAAGAAATCGCATTTGGTTATTGGGTGTGTATTGAATTATGAAAAAATGGAATCAGAAAAGTTATCACAGCAGATTGATGAGCTGATGGATTCTGCTGAGGAACATTCCTCACCAATATGAATCAGATCCTTTCTGATACATCCTTTATTTTACAATAAGGTTATCAACTTAAATATTTCTGCTGATGAGATCATAAATCCATTAAAGAATGAAGATAAAATATAGTTGGTTTGGTGTGCTCAATGATAGTAAGAAAGTTCTACTCTATTTTTTCCATTCCCTTTTGCTATATAAAGAGCTTTGTCTGCCCTATTAATTGTATCTAACAAATGAGATTCTTTATCGAATTCAACTTCAGCTAAACCTAAACTAATAGTGAATTTAATAATAGTATCATTTGTTGATAAAGAAAAGTTCTCAACATTAGATCTGATTTTTTCTGATACTTCTTCTGCTCCATTTAAAGAAGTCTTAGGAAGAAGTATTGTAAACTCTTCTCCACCCCATCTACATAAGATATCACTTTCTCTTGTATGTTTTTTTAATAAATTAGCAAGATTTATAAGTGCTTCATCGCCAACTATATGACCATATGTATCGTTAATTTTTTTAAAATTATCTATATCTAGTATAATTATTGATATTGGATCTTTATTCCTAAATGAAAAATTGAATATATTTTCAGATGTTTCATTGAAAAATCTTCTATTATATAAATTTGTCAATACATCTGTTGAAGCCAAATACTCTAATTCTTTTTTAACTTTTTCCAGTTCTTTATTGGCTTTAGTAATTTCAATTTCAGCAGTAGTATCTAAAACAACCCCAGTAATACCAACTACTTTATCATCTTTATAAATTGGAGAATAGATCGCTTTATAGTGATGAATTGATCCATCAATTTTATTGAAACTACCGCTATACTCTATGGTATTACCCTCTAATGTTTTTTTATAGCAATCAACATTATCATTAAAGCCTTCTTTACCAATAATTTCACTTATATGTTTCCCTTTTGCTTCATCAAGTGTAATGCTATGGATTTGTTCATAATAGGGATTTACATAGAATGTAATTAAATTTTCATCTGCTGCCAAACATAAAACCTTTGCTGATTCAACAAATGTTTTTAATGTTATATCTAAAATTTCACTATTTAAACCCATATACTAATATGTTTTTATTAAATTAATTACGCCTTTATAAAAAGAAGGGGTTAAATTTTGAATTGAACACCAACCTTTATCCTTACTAAGGATTTTTTTTATTTAAAAGATGTTTGAAATCATTATAAAGATATTAAAGAGGTGTAACCTCAGAGGTGCGAAATTTGTATTCATCATTTTGGCAATCACTTTTACCAATACATTTTGCAATGAGTTCCATATTTTTTTTCACTCTTACTCTATTTTACAATTTTGTCCATGAATCCAGATTGTAACAATAATTTATTTCAAATGTGATGAAATGGTTAGTTTTGAGTGATTTTAGTCACCGATACAGAGGTATAGTGGATGACGATACAGATGTTGGATTAGTGGATCATTAAAATCGCAGAAATAAGGTAAATCCTCTCCCAATTTTGATGAATTTTGGTCAACCATTCCGAATTCTGAGCAAAACTTCAGAAAATGCTACTAATTTTGCTACTACTGAAAAAACCACCCTTATACACTCAAATTTGGGTGGTATGCCAACCTTTCAGACAAAGAAAAACCCCCTTAAAAACATACATTTACAAGGGGGGGGTCGGATGTTTTGCTACTAATTTTTTTTAGCAGCAAAAATAGTAACAAATGGGGTGATTTTCGCCCTTAGAAGAAGGGTGTTGTTACTATTCTGTTACTATTTTTATTTTACACCACTGTATCCTGTTGATAATTAACAGAATTTAGTGGTGTGGGTGGTATTTACATCATGCCGCCCATACCGCCCATTCCACCCATACCGCCCATATCAGGCATTGCTGGTGCAGCTGCATCATCAGCCGGCTCATCAGCAACCATTACTTCAGTTGTGATCATTAAACTTGCTACAGACGCCGCATTTTGTAGTGCAGAGCGTGTTACTTTTGCAGGATCTAAAATACCCATAGCAATCATATCACCGTATTCGCCAGTTGCTGCGTTGTAACCATAGTTACCTTCACCTTTTGCAACTTCGTTAAGCACCACAGATGATTCATCACCTGCATTAGCAACGATTTGACGTAAAGGCTCTTCCATAGCACGACGCAAGATATTAACCCCAATTGTTTGATCGTGGTTAATACCTTCAAGACCTTCAAGAGCAGAAATTGCACGAACAAGTGCAGTACCACCACCAGCAACTACACCTTCTTCAACTGCCGCACGTGTTGAATGCAGTGCATCTTCTACGCGTGCTTTCTTTTCTTTCATCTCAACTTCAGTTGCTGCGCCAACTTTGATAACCGCAACACCACCAGCTAGTTTAGCTAAACGTTCTTGAAGCTTTTCTTTATCGTAGTCAGACGTTGCTTCATCAGCTTGTGCTCTAATTTGAGCAACACGGCCTTTAATATTTTCTTCAGAACCCGTACCATCAATGATAGTAGTGTTTTCTTTGCTGATTTGGATTTTCTTAGCAGTTCCTAACTGATCCATTTCAACTTTTTCTAAAGATAAACCTATTTCTTCAGAAATCACTGTACCGCCAGTCAAGATAGCAATATCTTCTAACATTGCTTTACGACGATCACCAAAACCAGGTGCTTTAACAGCCGCCACTTTAACAATACCGCGCATGTTGTTTACAACCAATGTCGCTAGAGCTTCACCATCAACATCTTCAGCAATAATCAATAAAGGACGACCTGATTTAGCAACACCTTCCAATGTTGGTAGTAAATCACGGATATTTGAGATTTTTTTGTCGAACAATAAGATGAATGGGTCATCTAATTCAACACTCATGCTATCTTGGTTGTTGATGAAATAAGGTGATAAGTAACCACGATCAAACTGCATACCTTCAACAACGTCTAATTCGTTATTTAAGCCAGAGCCTTCTTCAACAGTGATAACACCTTCTTTACCTACTTTTTCCATTGCGTTAGCAATAATTTCACCCACCGACTCATCAGAGTTAGCTGAAATTGTGCCTACTTGAGCAATTGCACTGTTATCAGTACAAGGAGCTGCTGAATCAACAATAGCATCAACCGCTTTAGTCACTGCTAAATCAATACCACGCTTCAGATCCATTGGGTTCATGCCCGCTGCAACTGCTTTCATGCCTTCATTAACAATAGACTGAGCTAAAACAGTCGCTGTTGTTGTTCCGTCACCCGCAACATCAGAAGTATGTGAAGCTACCTCTTTAACCATTTGCGCGCCCATGTTTTCGAATTTGTCTGCTAATTCGATTTCTTTCGCAACAGATACACCATCTTTAGTGATTGTTGGTGCGCCAAAGCTTTTATCTAATACTGCATTACGTCCTTTAGGACCTAATGTTACTTTTACTGCATTTGCCAGTACGTTAACACCTGCAACCATTAAGCTACGTGCGTCTGAACCAAATTTTACGTCTTTTGCTGCCATTTTCTTTGAATCCTATTAATAAATAGTTAGTAATAAATTGAGTACTTAACCCAAAATACCCATGATATCTTCTTCACGCATAACGATAAGCTCTTCACCGTCAATTTTAACTTCGTTGCCTGAATACTTACCAAAAAGTACTTTATCGCCAACTTTTACTTCCAATGCACGCACATCACCGTTATCCAGTTGCTTGCCATTGCCTACTGCTAAAACCTCTCCTTCGCTTGGTTTTTCAGTTGCTGATCCTGGTAAAACGATACCACCTGCTGAAGTTGTTTCTTCTTCAACGCGCTTTACGATGACTCTGTCGTGTAACGGACGTATATTCATCAATATTCTCCTTAAATAAAATTAAAAATTCGTTATTAGCACTCACACCTAATGAGTGCTAATAATAATCAGGTTTTGCACTCTGTCAAGTTCTTTGGCATCATTCACTCTTCATCTTTGCTAAATCAATCCCAATGAACGACCAACAATTACTTCGTTACAGCCGTCAAATTATGCTTCCTCAAGTTGATATTGAAGGTCAGCAAAAACTTTTAGACGCCAAAGTTCTTATTATTGGTGCTGGCGGCCTAGGCTCCCCAGCTTCCATTTACCTTGCCGCAGCAGGATTAGGTCAAATAACAATTTACGATGATGATGAAGTTGATTTATCCAATTTACAAAGACAAATTACTCATTACACATCCGATATAGGGACGGCTAAAGTTATTTCAACCCAACAGACGCTTAAAAAAATTAATCCTGATGTAAAAATTATTGCAGTTAAGCAAAGACTGGAGGGGGATCAACTATATAAAGAAGTAAAAAATGCAGATATCGTATTAGATTGCTGTGATAATTTTAATACTCGCTTTGCTATAAATGCTGCTTGTGTCACACATAAAACGACTTTAGTTTCTGGTGCAGCCATTCGCTTTGAAGGCCAAGTTACTGTTTTTACACCAGGTGTTGAGAACAGTCCTTGTTATAACTGTTTGTATGCTGATACAGGTGAAGAAATGCAGAATTGTGCAACTAACGGAGTAATATCACCTATTACAGGAATTGTAGGCAGTATTCAGGCAATGGAAGTCATGAAGCTTATTATGGGGATTGGGGATACATTAACAGGTAGACTGTTATTACTGGATGGGTTATCTATGCAATGGAATGAAATGAAGCTACGTAAAAACGAACAATGCCCTACTTGTAAGACATAACTATTTTACCTATTGGGGTGCAGAGTTTTAGCCTGCATTTATATGGATGAAAGCAGGATAAAGCACTGCACCCCTAGACTTAGTATTTTACTTTTTATCACCTTTTACGGCATGGATAAGCGACTCAGCCATATCCAATACTTTAGATTCGCTATCGCCATGAGGTTCAGTATCACCAAAAGGCTCGCCACCTTTTTTGGTATACATGTAAATAAAATAGCCTAAAGGAGCAAATGCTAACCCAGCCACTATTAACATCACTATATACATAAAAATTAAATCACCGACCATAACCCTCTCCTGATATTCATTTATTATTATTTTTATTCTAGTGCTTAATATAACGCTCTCTTATCTTCCATACAAGTATAAACAGGGTTTTAATTTTTACAACAATCTAAGGAATTAGCAGGCTATATTGCTCAAAAAGTTGCGCAAAGAAAAAGTTCGTCGTATACTTCGAGACTGCTTACTTGATCAAGCTAGCAATAAAAAATATAAAAAAACTTCTAGAGGTAAATATTATGAAATGGGAAACACCAGCTTACAATGACTTACGTTTTGGTTTTGAAGTAACAATGTACATCTACAACCGTTAATTAAAACGGTTTTAGAGTAACAAAAGGGGGAGGCTTAATTGTCACCCCCTTTTTTTTGCCTGAAACTTATTAATCCCGTATGATTCAGGCCTTACACACTAGAGATCTTATATAAATATGAAAATTAGAGTCCTTGGTTCTGGCGCTGGTGGTGGTTTTCCTCAATGGAACTGCAGCTGTCCAAATTGTAAAGCTGTAAGAGCAGGTTCTATCAAAGCCAGCACGCGCAACCAATCATCTATTGCTGTTTCATCGGATGGTGAGCACTGGGTTTTATTTAATGCATCACCTGATGTACGCGCACAATTAGAAAACTTCCCAGAAATTCATCCTAAAAATAAAGTCCGTGGCACAGGCATAGAAGCGATTGTGGTTATCGACTCGCAAATTGACCATGTAACCGGCCTACTTATTTTGCGCGAAGGTGATCCGCTAAATATTTATTGCACAGACATGGTTAAACAAGATCTCTCAACGGGTTTTCCTATTTTTAATATTTTAGAACACTTTTGTGGTGTAAATGATCATCCTATTCCATTGACTGGTGACTCATTTACCATCCCTAATATTGATGACCTTGAGTTTACCGCGCTACCTCTTAAAAGTAAGGCGCCTCCTTATTCACCACACAGAAATGACCCACATGAAGGCGATAATATCGGTATGATCATTCGCCAGATATCAACGGGGAAAACAACCTTTTATGCCCCTGGTTTAGGTGAAATAGAGCCTCATGTTGAAAAAGCAATGACCGATGCTGACTGCGTTATGGTAGATGGTACTTTTTGGACTGATGATGAACTTGCTTCTGTTGGCAGACCATTATTAGCCAGAAAAATTGGCCATTTACCGCAATCAGGTGAAGGTGGCATGATCGAATTTTTAAATACATTAGAGAAACCACGCAAAATATTGATCCATATCAATAACACAAACCCGATATTAGACGAAGATTCAGAACAACGTAAAATACTTGATGCTGAAGGTATTGAAGTTTCTTACGATAATATGAAAATCGAGTTATAAATTAAATATAGAGCGGACTTTAAGGCCTTGGATGGCATGTAGTAGAGCAATGCAGGAGCAATTGCCGAAAGTCTGCCTCTCTCTGATTCATAGCGGACTGAAGTCCGCTCTACATAATAAGGTATATAAATGGGTTGCTGTTCTAACAAAACATGGACTAAAGAAGAGTTTGAAGCCAAGTTACGTGGCATGGAAAACAAATATCACATTCATCACCCAATGCACACATTGATGAATGAAGGAAAACTCAACCAGAAACAATTACAAGGCTGGGTTGCCAATCGATTTTATTACCAAATAATGATTCCGATTAAAGACGCTAATATTTTAGCTAATTGCCCAGATCGTGAAACTCGTGCGATGTGGACACAACGTATTCTGGATCATGATGGTCACCCTGGCGACCCAGGTGGCATTGAAGCATGGGTACAATTAGGTATTGCTGTCGGTATGACCCGCGAAGAAATCACCTCATTAGAACACGTCTTACCAGCAGTTAAATTTGCAGTAGATGCTTATGTAAACTTTGCTCGACGATCTGAATGGCATGAAGCCGCTAGCTCGTCACTAACAGAAATGTTTGCCCCAAAAATCCATAAACAACGCTTAGACAATTGGCCTGAACTTTATCCATGGGTTGAAGAAGAAGGTTATATTTACTTCAAAAAACGTCTTTCAGAAGCACGTAGAGATGTAGAGCATGGCTTGAAAATCACTTTAGATTGGTATAAAACGCGCGAACAACAAGAACGCATGGTTGAAATACTTCAATTTAAACTGGATGTTTTATGGTCAATGGCAGATGCTATGTATATGGCGTATGTTAATGATATGCCTCCTTACTTTAATGTTGAAAAATAATAACCATTCATTATATTTGGGGCGCAGGCTTTAGCCTGCATTATTTACCATAACAAAGCAGGCTGAAGCCAGCGCCCCAAGTTTAAAAAACCTTTTATTGAATTGTCGGATTGCGCTATCGCTTATCCAACCTACATAAAAACATGACTATAAACCCAGAATTAACCATCAATTTCTCCTCAACTCACCGCTTACAATGGGAAGAAGCCCAACAAAAAGATGTTATCCTATATCCTGAAGGCATGGTTGAACTTAACCAAAGCTCAGCGGAGATATTAAAGTTATGTGATGGTTCACGTACACTTGATCAACTGGTCACTGATTTAGAAGCAAAATTTGCAACTAGTGGCTTAAAAAATGATATTAGTAGTTTTCTAGAGGATGCATTAAAAAATGGCTGGATCCAACAACCTTAACATCACCCCACCTCGCTGGTTATTAGCAGAACTGACATATAAATGCCCATTACAATGTCCCTACTGCTCTAACCCTCTGGACTATAGCAAACATAGCTCAGAGATCAGCACTGAAGATTGGAAACGTGTTTTAAGCCAAGCCCGAAAAATGGGTGCAGTACAACTTGGTTTCTCGGGTGGAGAACCTTTAACGCGCCAAGACTTACCAGAATTAGTTCAACATGCGCGCCAATTAGGTTATTACTCCAACCTGATCACTTCGGGTTATGGACTTACTGAAGAAAAAATCATTCAGTTAAAAGACGCGGGGCTTGATCATATTCAAGTAAGTATTCAAGCCAGTAGCAAAGAACTAAATGATCATATAGCGGGCACAGAATCTTACGAAACTAAAAAACAAGTAGCTCATTTAGTGAAAAAACATGGTTACCCCATGGTTTTATGTGTGGTTATCCACAGAGAAAACATTCACCAAATGACTCAAATTTTAGAAATGGCTGAAGAGTTGGGGGCTGACTATTTAGAGCTAGCAAATACCCAATATTATGGCTGGGCGCATGAAAATCGTGACCTGCTTATGCCAACCAAAGAACAATTCGAAGAAGCTGAAATTATTGCCCAAGCTTACAAAGAAAAAGTCGCTGGAAAAATGAAAATCTATTATGTTATTCCTGATTTTCACGAAGATCGCCCTAAAGCCTGTATGAATGGCTGGGGAACTACCTTTTTAACTATCGCTCCTGATGGTGCCGCCTTACCTTGCCACTCGGCACGTGAGTTACCTGGCCTTGATTGTCCAAATGTAACAGAACATAGTGTTGAAGAAATCTGGAATGAATCTAAGGCATTCAATTTCTTCCGTGGTACAGATTGGATGAAAGAACCTTGTCGCAGTTGCGATGAAAAAGAAAAGGACTTTGGTGGTTGTCGTTGCCAAGCTTATATTTTAACAGGGGATATGAACAACACAGACCCTGTATGCAGTAAATCACCTGATCATCATGTGATTGATGAGGCGCTAGATTCAGCTAGACAAAGTGCTTTATCGGATGATGAGCAACCTTTGGTTTTTAGGAATAGTAAAAACTCTAAAAAATATTCTTGAGGCTCTTCCTTTAGTTGTACATGACTATTAATTAACTTTCAGGTTAAAGAGAGTAAAAATGTAGCCTTGATGCAGTAAAACGAAATCAAGGAAAATTCCAGCTAAACCTTGATTCCACTTTGTTTCATCAAGGCTACTAAAGCTTAATTTAATAACATTATCTCTTAGCAATTACTAACCCGGCCTTACGTGGAAGTGTCGCTTTAGCCTCGCCCGTATCAAGCGAAGCTGAAGCATCACTTCCTCTGGGATATAAAAAAAGCCCCAATAACTAATTAAGTTATTGAGGCTTTTTTATTTTATATTCATTTATTTTACGATACTTAAACCTTTCATATCTGCAAAATAAGCTGCAATATTTTTTAACTCATCTTCAGTAAACGACCCTACCATGCTTTGCATAACAGCATCTTTTCTTACGCCAGACTGGTAATCTTTCATCACTTTTACTAAGTAATTACCATGCTGTCCAGCTAAGATTGGTGCAGTCATGCCATCTTCTAAATCATTTGTATGACAACCCAGACATGCCGCCGCTAAAGCTTCACCCTTTTTAGCATCACCAATTGTATTACCAGCTTTACTAATTTTACCCGCCGACTCTTCAATATATTGAGCAATCGCAACTGTCATGTCTTCAGTTAGGTTTTCAGCATTTGCAAGCATTGAGGTACGTGCTCTATTTTCATGTTTATAAGATAATAATGCTGAAGCAATATATCCTTTACGTTGACCACCGATTTTTGGCACATAGAAAACAGGAGCAACATTACTGTAATTAGGTGTGCTATGACAACCTTTACATGTTTCAAAAGCATCTTTTCCTGCTGAAGGATCAAGACCTTTTTTTGCATGACTCGGTGCAGCCACCATCAAAAACAAACTACATATCGCTATTACTCTTTTCATATTCCAAAAACCCATTTATTCTAAAATCAACGCATATCCTAATTGATGAAGAAACCTAAATCAATTAAATACAATATTTACTATAACCGAACATTATAACCCTTCCCATGGCTCAAACAAACCCGTGACATCAACGCCGAACATATCTAACACTCGAGCTACCCCTTCATCAACCATTGCTGCAATTGAATTGGATTTACTATAAAAGGCCGGCATAGGTGGAAAAATTATCGCGCCCATTTCTGTTGCACTGGCCATATTTCGGATATGAGCCAAGTTCAACGGTGTTTCTCTAGGCATAATCACCACTCGCCTACGTTCTTTTAAGGCCACATCAGCCGAGCGCGTAATCAAGTTATCACCAAAACCATGAGCAATAGCCGATAATGTTTTCATCGAACACGGCGCAACAATAACACCTTCTGTTTTAAATGATCCGCTGGCAATACTGGCAGCAATATCATTGACACCATGCACTACATCAGCCATCTCATATAATGTTGCACGTTCCATCTCCATCTCGTATTTTAAATTAACTAAACCAGAGGATGAAATCACTAAATGAGATTCCCACTCATCTTGTTTTTGTAATATTTGCAACATTCTTACGCCATAAATAGCGCCTGTCGCTCCAGTCATTGCAATGACTAATCGTTTTTTTTGTATCATTTAAGGAACCTATCAGTCGCATTAACTAAAGCATCAATCATTTCATCACCCGCAGCAATATGCCCTGAATTAGGTAAAACAATATACTCAGCTTTGGGTAGAGCTTTATGTAAACTTAACCCTGCTTCCATTGGGCAGACTAAATCATTACGACCATGGATAATAACGCATGAAATATCTTTTAACTGCTCACAACCCTTTAAAACTTGGTTTTCGCTAATAAAATAGTTATTCACTGCATAATGGATTTCCATTTGCACTTGCTGTACCATTTTTTCAGTTACATGCACTGGCTTATTGTCTTCCTGATAATCTTGCATCAAAGCGACTTGTCCACCCCAAGCTATCCAAGCATAAGCAGCTCGCCTTTGGCTTATTTCGTCATCGCCAAAAACCACATCATATAAACCTTTGACCCAATTATCCCTACCCTTTTCAGGAATACTATTGATCAATTGCTCCCACTTCTCAGGAAAAATATGTCCAGCCCCGTCTTTAGCAAACCAATCCATATCTTGCTGCCTTGCTAAAAACACTCCCCGAATAACCATCCCCAAAACATTACTGTTATGTTGCTGTGCATACAGTAAAGCTAAGGTACTGCCCCAAGAACCACTAAACAGCAGCCACTGTTCAATATTTAATTGCTGCCTGATTTGTTCCATATCATCAATTAAATCCTGCGTGGTATTGCGCTCAACCTCACCAAAAGGCAAAGATTGCCCACACCCACGTTGATCCATCAGAATAATATGATATTTTTCAGGATTAAAAAATTGGCGATGCCCTGGCTTGGTCCCAGAACAAGGCCCACCATGAAGAAAAATAACAGGAATACCTTGAGGGTTTCCCGATTGCTCGACATAAACAGAATGCTGACTATTTGTTTGTAGAAAAAAGGAATGGAAAGGTTCTATTGCTGGATAAAGAGATTTCATTGTGCCCTGTTGTCACACTTAAAGTTGCTAACGATTATACGTTAATAGCTTTAAATAATATGAATCAAAAAACATGCTAAATTTAAAATCCCCCACAACCTCCCGTTGTACATGGATGTAGTAGTGTCGCATTAGACAGGAGTCGATTGCGACCTTTTCCAAAGGGGGAAGCTAAACCAAGCTATGGTAAGTTAATAATCATATTATCTTAATGCTCTATAGCTTCTTCAATCTGATAAATCATATCAGTAATAATACTAACCTTTTTTGTCTTTCCTAAAGATCGATAAACCACAATAGAGCGTTTAAAATAATCTACAGCATGTAAATTATCATCTTGTTTCTGATACACCTTACCTAACTCCAAAAGAGTTGCAGCTATACCCGACCGAGATAGATTATTTTTATACACCAGCAAGGCTTGCTCTAACTTATCTATAGCTTCATCATACCGCTCTTGCTTCGAGAATAACTTAGACTGAAAGCGCAACATGCGTGCATCTGAATCAATCTGTTTATGCTCTAGTTTTTCCAGAGCGTGTTCATATCTAGAGACCCACAATGATTCATTGTTTTTTTGCTGAAAGGCAATTTCTGTTTGAGTGGCAATAGCAGCTATTTGGATATGACTAGGGATAACATTGTCTTTTCCTCCAACATATACCGGTAACACCGACTGCAATAAATATTCTGCTTTAGATGTTTGTTTATACTGCATTAACACTAATGCATTAAGCAAAGTAATACGCGGTTTATAAGCTTTTAACCCATCAACACGAACAATTTCATCAGCTAATTTCAGCTGTTTATAAGCAAGCTCTTTATTACCTATAGCTAAAGCAACTTCCACCAAGTTTATATGACTACTTAATACAGCATGCCTATCATCCATACTTTGATAAAGACTTAAGGCCTTATTAAATAAACGTTGCGCTTTAAGCCAATCTTCATTTTGATAAGCCTGAATGGCTTCTTGACTATAACTTTCTGCATTTAAAACTTGGATGGGCTTACTAACAGAACCCGCACCACAACCATTCAATATCAAACAGAATAAAACAAAATATAATCTAATCATAATTAGCATGAGGTGGAATTAACCGTTCAGAGGCGGGCTTATCTGTAGACAATGGCCATATCTCTTGCACACTATCTAGTAACTGGTCAGTCTTAGATAAGGTTCGTTTTGCATCTATCGCAACCCCTGGTATTTCTTGTAACTCCCCATTGATCAAAGTTAATGCAGTTTTTGCTTGTAGAATAATAACATTAAGCTCTTCTACCAATTGCGGAAGTCCTTTTGATGCCCCCCTGGCATCTTTGGCCATATATTTCATATCATGAAAAATGGGCTCTAGCTGAACAAGCCTTTGCTTTGCAACACTAATAATACCTTCAGCTTCTGATAATATTTCTGCACCTGATTTTACAACAACCTTTAATTCTTTCTCGACCCCTTGATCGAATACAGCCGCCCCCAAAACACCATGGCCTGTAGCAATTTGGGCAATAATTTCATGTATATTAGCTAAAGTCTCCTCTACTTTTGGCAAGATTCCTTCAACTTTGTCAAATAAGTTTTTGTTATTTGCCGAATGAATTAAATTAGCAACACCCAGTAACAAATCATTCAGCGATGGAGTTTCCTTAACAGGTATTGTTGATCCTGCTTCTAATATAGGTGCATCAATCAATTCAGATGCTATCTCAATTTTCGCATTACCTATATTAGTTAATCGATTGACTAATGCAGTTGCCCCTTTTCGAATAAACTTTCGCTGGTTTTCATAAATCTCTATCGCTACTCGTATTTTTTGGTCAGGAGCAAGTGTTAGATTAGAAACGACCCCAACATCAGCGCCTAATGAAGTAACAAGACTCCCAGGACTAATACCATCACTGCTATTTACTTCAATATAAAACAGCACCCTTTTTTCAAATAAATGCTGATTATTTACACTAATAACAATAAAACCCAGAAGTAATATAAACCCTGCAAATACAAAAAAACCAACTATTCTTTCTCGATGATTATAACTGGTCTGATGAATATACTGCTCAGTGCTATTTTTAATCTGTTTATTCATAATAACGACTCATATCGACCACTATAAAATACTTAATAAATTACGAATTTCTGGATCAGCTGTCTGCATAAATAACTCCCAGCTATTAAAACTTATAATTTTATGTTCAGAAATATAAATTATCTGCTTCACATGTTGCTCTAAAAAACGAGGGTATTGCAATCCCCCTATCATGCAGACTGTACGGTTCAATTTATAACGCCCTAACAATTTCGCCATTTTTTCACGTTCTTTTGCCCCTAAATCATTAAAGGGCACATCCAGAAACAATACTTCAGGCTCTAAAATTAATGCTCGCGCCAATGCCAGCTGTAATCGTTGAAAACCAGTCAATAATGCAGGATAAGTAGTTGGCTCAAAATCACAGTTTATTTCTGCCATTATGGCTCTAGCTTTAGCCGCCGTTTCACGAAATGATAAATCAGTATGATAAAGAACAGGCAACATCACATTCATTAAACCATGCTGCACTGATAACAACGGCGCAGTACCAGAAAGATAACCAACCTTACATCGAAATTTTTTCCAGCCAAGCTGATCAAGTTCTGAAACTTGCTGTCCAAGAATATTAACCATACCTTGTTCTGGTATAGAAATACCTGCCAACATCTGTAAATAAGCCCTTAATTGAGAGCGGTGCGGCCCTACTAAACAGGTCAAATTTGATGAATCTAATTGACAGCTTAAAGGAGGAAAAGTCAAGTCGATTTCCTTTGTGTAAGGAATCGCATCATTAGTATTGATAGTTGCTTGGTCTGTCTTTATATTCATAAAGTAAAAATTATAAAATAACCATCAACCAGCAATAGAAATACAATACTTCTTACAATAGCTTTTTGCATTTGCTCTGATACCTGAGTGGGCGAGTTTTCTACAGAAAGGCCATGAAAACAGGCAACAGTCCCAACAATCAAGCCAAATAAGCAGTTTTTCAGCATAAATATAAAAAGACTCTTTACACTGACCAAACTTAATAATTCCGTTATTGATTTCTGAGCAGATAAATCATAAATAAGGGCACTAAAAAGCATCCCAAAAAATAACATAACCGCTGAAAATATAAGCGCTAAGATGACCTGGCTAATAATCATAGAAACTATCCGTGGTAATACAAAATAATCATCTATATCAATACCTAAATATTCTAAAGAAGCAATTTCACCTCTTATTTTTGTATTCCCCAAATCAACCACAATAGCCGAGCATGATCGCCCAATCATCACAAAACCAGTAATTAATGGACCCATCTCACTCAATATTAATCTAGCAAGCATTTTGATCAAGTCATTAGCGCCTGTTATAGAAGCCATGATAAAAACTAATTGCGACGCAATAACCATTCCCACAAATACAGCAAGAAACGAAACAATTGCCGTGGCATTAATACCCGTCAAAATAAGCTGGTCTAAAAAAACAGAATAAACCGCCCTATTATAAAGATTACGATGTGGTTTCCATACAGAAATAGCATTCAATAAGAAATATGTTAAATCAATAACATATAAAAATAACTTAATACATTGGCGACCAATATTACCGAAAAAATTCATATTTCTTTTTATATCTCGGTTTATTAAGAGAGCACTGAAGAAGAGAATTATTTAACTTCTCCTCACCCCAGCCCTCTCCAACAGGAGAGGGAGCAAGAGATAATTTCAACCTCTTGTATTTATAAATAATAAAATTGTGTAGATACCTATATCCTCTGGAGAGAGCCTAAGATCATAGTACCACCCGTTATTTAAGTATCACAGGAACAATAGTTACCAACAACAACGTTGTTCCCATGGTAAGCAAAGGCAATAGAATTTTCTCATGTCGATACCAAAGACTATCGCCCTCTAAAGCGGCTTTAGCAGTCTCTTCATGGCCGACCATTTGCCGTGTTAACAAATGGTTTAGCGCAACAGGTGGCGTAAGGTAGCCTAACTCAAAAGCAACTAAGGTGATCATCCAAAAATGTACTGGATTAATCCCATTATTATAAGCAATTTGAGCGATAGTTCCTGACACTAAAACCACAGCACCAAAAGGATCCATAACCATACCAATCCCTACTAATACCACCACCAGAAAACTCAATGTTACCCAGGTTGAAGAAAAGGTTTCAGGAATATTATGCAATAAACCTGATCGTTCAATAACGCCGCCTAAGACAAATGACAATCCCATTAACAACAACAAAGCACCAATATGTACACTGGATTCAGAAGATGCCATTCTTACTGTATATTCAAATTTATGCCCTTCCCTTTCTGAAGCGACTACTTGAACCATGCGCACAAATAACTTTTCATAAATAACGATTCCAAGAATAATAACAGGCAAAATAACAGGGGCAGAAAATTCATCCATAGTTATATCTAATAAAAAGAAATAAGCAAAATAGATAATTAACACGATAGCCACATAAGGCAATAATGGTACTAATGCTAATAAACAGGGCTTATACGCTTCTCGCACTGGAGCGATATGCATTTTTTCTCGCTTACTTAACCAGGCATAAATAAAAAATACGACCGAAGTAGTCATAAATACTTTTAAGCCCCAGCTAAAAAGCTGATCAGTAACAACTTCTTTATTTAACGCTGCAATCAATACCACTAATAAACAAGGCCTAAGCACAACACCTGCACTTCCCGTCATGGCTGTTGCTGCAAGTGCTAATTGTCTACGCGCCCCTGCTCGACGTAACTCCTCATATACAATCGCCCCCATAGCAATAATAATAATCCCTGAAGCACCGGTATAAGCAGTAGGTACAGCCATTACAATTATCGCAACAAAAGCTAACAATTCTGGTGACATTTTCCACGGAATAAAAACTTTAAAAACCAAATCACCCAATTGAGTTCGCTTTAATAACATACCGACCCAAATATATAAGCCAATATTAAGAAATAACCCTGCCTGATCAAATAACAGACTAAAAAATATTGCTGGCCCAGACAGATGATCTTCAATCAAAAAGAAATACCCAGCAACAAAATAACTCATAAAGATATACAGAGGAATAGTCAATAATGACTTCATCCAACTTGCTTCTTTATCCGTATCATAAGATAAAGGTGGCTTAACTAATTGTAAAAGGTTTGCCAGTACTAAGGCTGCAAAACCTACAATCAATAATAAATTAACCTCCGGGTGATCAACAGTGCTGGATGAGAGATAAAGCGTACTTCTATATGACCAAGCTGAAAGTAGCATAACCGAGTTACCTAGCAACTGAGCTACTGTAGAAATATTATGTTCTTGCTGGCTTATAATGGGTCTAAAAGCAATATGCTGTTGCTTAAAGGTACTGGTAATCGCACAAATAAAAATAGTGAATAATAATATGATGCGTTGCTTTTCATAGGCAAACAAACTTACCTTAGCAATACTGGTTTCCAGTGAACGAAACACAAGCACTGCGGTTGTAATTCTGGCCTGGTTTTGCTCTGCTACTTGATGTTTTTCAACACAGAGTTTTTTAGCACTTTGTAATGATATTAAAGCCGAATTTCGATCAAAGGGGCTTTCATCAAAAAGATCATCCATTCCACCTAAATCAGCTGATTCTGCTTCAAGTTTTTGCAACAAATCATCAATATTAGGATTAGAATTACATTCGGGGGTAGGAATATCTGCTCTAAGGGTAAAGTAATCATGCCAGAGCAATTCACCAACATCTAATAGACGCGCATGAATTAACTCCCCATTACCAGCGATAATAACGGATATTAATAGAAAAAAAACGGGTAAGGTAGAAAGCCATTCTCGACAACTACGAAATTTAATAACTTGTTCAATATTTATTTTTTGCATTTACCTAGTTTATTTGTAACTATTCAGCTTAATTTGAAAATATAGTCATATTCCATTAATGTTGTATTAGCAGAGCTTACTTTTAAGCCCTCCCTTGCTGGGGAGGGTTGGGTGAGGAGGGATTAAACAAATCTCTTTTGCAAAATGCTTTTTTTATTGCTAAAAGCAAAAAGAATAAGAAAATTTATTTTAACGTCTCCTCACCCAACCCTCTCCAGCAGGAGAGGACTTCAAGGCAGAACCCATCCTTTTACGCTGAGTAGTTACGTTTATTTTTATTCTAATAAAGGCTTTAATGACTATTAAATTAAATGGCTACGAACCAAATACAGCTTACATATTGTAGGGCGGACTTTAGTCCGCCATAAAGGTCGTTATGATAAATGATAGCGGACTGAAGTCCGCTCTACAGCGCGCTAGAATATAAATCACTCTTTATCCTCAGCAGTACATTCAGCTTGTTGAGGATCCTTCTTACAGCGCACCATCCGCATTAGTTTTAAAGTTTTGGCATTATAAATACCCTTTTCTCTTAACCTGAGTCGTGATTGTCTAAAAACCTCAAGGTATCCTTCTTTATCAACTTCTGGAAGGGTAATCCATAGTTTCTTGGGGATTTTACTTTCGTATTTATTAATTAATGCTACAACAGAATCAAACTGCCCTAAAGCATATTCACGCGATTGTTGACCAAAGCCTTCAGGAAACTCAGATTGCCGAACCACTATTTGTATCGTTAACTGTACCAATGAAAAATCAATAACACCGCCATTTGGTTCAAGCCCCTTATAAAGCTCCATTGCTTCATAAACAATAGCAGGGCCATAAGTAACATCGACTGAGCCATTATTAAATTTGCTGAACATATTGGCGATAGAAGTGCCAACAGGTGATGCTCCCACAAAAGAAACCATTTCAACTTGAGCAGGGTCTGAATCTAAAATAGCGATACGTTTACCAGCCAACTCACCGACAGTATCAATAGCACGGTCGTTTACAAACATATAAGCCGCGCCACCAGGAAAAACACCCACAACTTCATAGGGATCAGTAATCATTAGTTTTGCTGCTTTTTTTGAACTGATGGTAGAAATAACGGATTTTAAATGTTCATACGATGGCATTGCACCAATCGCATCTAAACTTCCTGTAAAAGCATTAAACTGCCTTGCTCTAATTCCTGTAAAACTCACGGCATCACAAAGACCCGCTTTAAAATCTTCCGCTGCAACTCGTTCACTGGTATAAGGTTTAAGATCTAATTCCACACCCCAGGCCAGGGCAACCGTTTTATAGTCTTTCATTTGAGTATAGCTTGGCCCATTTGCACCCAGTAAATCAAAGACACACATTTTTTTAGGAGCCGCGTGAACAACGTTAACCATCGTCATAAAACTAATAACAAATAGACTAGCTAACATTTTTTTGCATAAAATCATCTATCTTACCTTTGCTATATAAGCTGAAAAGTTAAATCCTAATTTACACTAATACAGATAGTGATTGGGAATAATTTAACATGCCTCTACACAAATCACAGGGCATAAAACGTCATTCTCAACCATTTTAATTAGTCACATAAAACCCTGCAATAAAAGTAGGAGGGGCCTATGGCCGCGATTGCCCTTGATCTTGTTCCGGTCGCGGCCAAAGGCCCCTCCTACCGATTAATTGATTACACACCGTATATTAAAGAAACTCATCAATATCCACTGTATGAACTTGTTTTTCGGGATCATCCCAAAAAGTACCTATGCGTCCAAATGGTGTTCTTTTTCCCGTTGCTTCTGTCCATAATCGATCAGAAATTGCTTGTATTTGTATATTAGACACCTGGTTTAAACTTTTATAGGTTTCAGCTGTAGTCGTTTGTTTAAGTTTTGTATATTCACGAATCACATTTTTAACTTGCTCAATATTACCCTGCCCTAAATATACTTGAGCTGCTAATAATTGAGGTATTCGAATACCTTGCTCTAATCCTTTTTGCATTGCCTGCTCTAGCATTTTTTCTGGATTAATATTATCAGGCAGTTTACCGGGTACAGTCATCCAAATGGCAGCTTGAATAGCTTCTGGCATTCCCCACCATTTTTCATTATCTAAACAAACAGCTCCACGGCCCACCTTTACGGCAATATCCATAGGCACATCTGCCGAACCACCCGAGGCAACATCATTTAGAATTGACTGAAGCCCATTAACAAGCCCAAGCATCCAATATAATTCTGCATTTTTAGAGCTTAAATCTGGACAAACTTCACTAGGCTCAATAAAGGCTTTAAGCAGATATTGATAGCCCTTATATTGTCTTTTAGCCGCAAGACCAAGCAACCTTTGTTGCGCAATACGCGCATCTTGAGCTTCGGTAGCATTTTTAGAATAAACAGCCCGTAAATAACGTAGTTCTTCTTCTTGTGCTTTAAACTCTGTACAGTTTCCTGCCATTAAATAAAACAAAATCGCTAACTGATCAGGAGGTGTTGTTACTTGTGAAAAACTTAATAGAAAGGGAGAAAAGGACTCAACCATTGAACAGGTAAGAGAAACATCATCAGCGGCCAACATATAAGGCACCCCCTGATCTTCGGCATAAGCAATCATTACATTTCCCGTGCCTTTATAAACCAGTGAACAACCATTTAAGGTTATTGAAAAACATAATAATAAATAAGGGATATATTTTTTCAAAATTTCATCCTAGAGTTGTAATAACAACTTAAAAAAACAAATAATTTTCTGATTACGTATAAGCTTGCTTTTAGCCCTCTCCAGAGGGAGAGGGTTGGGTGAGGGGGAAATAAAATAATTCTTAATCTTTATAATAACAAAAAAGATTAATTTAAATTCTCCCCACCCAACCCTCCCCAGCAATGGGAGGGCTAAGAGAAAAAGTCTTGCATCCTATGAATTTGACTGAAACTCATGGGTAATCAGGAATCATTTAAAGCTAGGTTTGAAGAGGTTTATGCGGCTCTTTGTTGCACATCCAGATTAAGCATACTTTCTATACTTAAGTGATAATCAAGCCCAGGCCACTCTATCCCCGTCCCCTGACAAATAAACAAATAGTTTGTAACTTCCTTAACTGTTGCTTCTTGCAACTCTTTATACCAACTCATTGGTGTGGAAATTAAGCGCCCATCTTCTAATTCGACATGAAGATAGCGATCATCAAAATGTACGGCCTTACCTTTAACTAAAATATTCATCCCACTTCCTCTCAAAGTCATCTTTATGCTCAGTAATTATTTGTAATGCCTTTTTAATATCTTTGGGCTTCATATAACTATTAACAACTCGTAACTCAACTAATTCAATTTTAGCAAAATCACCGCCATAAATTACATGAACATGTTTTGGCTCATGCTCATTCGCGTAAAAAAAGAATTTAAAACCCTTTAGGTTTAACAGTGTTGGCATAAGTGTAAAAAACGAATATTAACTTAAGACATATCATCAACTATATTGTACATATAAAACAATTAAATTCTATTTTTTCGTCTATTCCACTTTCCTTCAGGCATAAAAAAAGGGAAGGTTTTAACACCTTCCCTTTTTGGGCTACATTTAAGTTAAATAAACTTAGAATGCAAAGCCAACTGATCCACCTAATGTGAAGCCGTCTGTATCTACGCCATCAACATCATCTGGAGTCCAGTGGTAACGACCATCAACACCAGCATAAATACCAGGAAGAATTTCGTAGTCAGCACCTGCACCAAACTGCATACCAGAATTTAATACTGTTACAGCATCAGATGGAGGACTGATAATGTTTAAATCTAAACCTAAAGGAATTAACCAAGGTCTTAGTTTGCTACCTTCCATAAATCTTATTTTAGGAGCAGCACTCACTCTTAGCATATTAACAGTTACATCTTGAGCTGGTAATCCTAATGCATTTTGCAAACCATTAGTTTCTCTATCGCCCAATTCAGAATATTCAATACCTAACTCAATCCCAAAAGATACTCCATCCATCAAACCGAACAGATCATTATTCATATTAAAGTCAATTGCACCACCATAATAGAAAGCATCTTGATCCACTTCACTAGTTAGTACATCATCTCCAAATCCATTCGGCCCACCTGCGCTAACACTAGTAGAACCACGATTATCATCCATATGCATCCAACCGCCACGAACGTTAAATCTATGATCTTTAGAAGCAACTTGAATAGGTGCATTCTTAACAGAAGCCATCCATTGATCCAACTCTTGTACTTTAGTTGTATCAGCAGCGTTAGCAGCAACTGTTTTTACACGGCTTAATTCTGCTTGCATTGCTTGCATCATAGTTGCCATTTGGTCAACTTGTGATTGTAACGCTGCAGTTTTTTTAGCATTTGCTTCTGCTTGTGTTTGAGCGGCAGCTTGCGGAGAAACCAATGCTCCAGCTAATGTTAAAGACGCTGTAGCTACGCTCAGCGCAATCTTTGTTTTGTTGATCATGGATTCTCCCTCATAGAGATTATTATTTGTTTAACTTAATTTGCTGAAATACAACAAAAGTAATTCACGGGAGTAATAGTAGCAGGTAAATCAATTCCACACAAGCTTTAAGTATAATTATTATATCCTTTAATATCAATAAGATATAAAATATTTATAACCTTTAACATACGGTTGTGTGCATAAAACAACTATCTTATCTTTGTTGCAGCTCATGTATACTACCCTTACACAAGACTTTACTCTCGATAAATCAACCCAACGACTACGCTAGAAATAAAATGACCCAAACCTCAGAAATTACTATTATAGGAAGCGGCGCTATAGGCTTATTAACGGCAAGAGAATTTGTTAAAGCAGGACTCAGCGTAACTCTTATTGATAAATCACTTTCTGGACAAGAGTCATCATGGGCCGGCGGTGGCATTCTGCTCCCTCTTTACCCTTGGCGCCAACCAAAGGCGATTAGTACATTAGTTATTGAGAGCAATAAAAACTACGCGGATTTATCTGCCGATTTATTCAGTGCCACTCAAATTGATCCAGAATGGTACAACTGCGGTTTACTCATTTGTAAAAACCCAGACGAGAGCCTTGCGACAACATGGTGCAATCAACATAACATCCCTTATAAAGATGCTGACAGTTCTTTTTTTACGGATTTAAATACCCAAACAATTAACCCCCTTTGGCTACCAACCATTGCTCAAGCCCGTAACCCTCGCCTATTAAAGTCTTTAAAAGCTTATTTACTAGATGCTGGCGTTACTTTTATAGAAAACTGCGAAGTGCTTGATGTATCAATTAATAATGCACAGATTAATACTCTAAAAACCAATCAAGGGGACATTAACGTTAAGCAATTAATTATTTGCACTGGGGCTTGGACAGGCGAGTTGAGCCAAAAGCTTTTACCGAATAGCTTATGCTCACCCGATATTTCACCCGTAAAAGGGCAAATGTTATTATTTGATGCTAAACCAGAGACTTTGTCTCATATGGTATTGGATGCTGATTATTATTTAATCCCTAGAAGGGATGGAAAAATTTTAGCCGGTAGCTCTGTCGAACACACTGATTTTGACAAAAGTACCTCACCGGAAGCCAAGGAAAAATTATTCCATATGGCGACTGAATTATTTCCCGCTTTAAAAGATATTCCCATGGTTAAACATTGGGCTGGATTACGCCCAGGAACAAAACAGGGTATACCTTATATAGATAAACATCCTGAAATTAAAAACTTAAGTATTAATGCTGGGCATTTTAGAAATGGTCTAGTAATGGGGCCTGCTTCTGCTAGGTTAATGTCTGATTTAATTTTAGATAGAAAACCTTGTGTTGATCCTGAGCCTTATAAATTACAATAGCTAATTTATAAAAATTTAGAGTTATCGGTAGGAGGGGCCTTTGGCCGCGACCGGATCAAGAGCAATCGCGGCCATAGGCCCCTCCTACATTTATCGACAAAAACTTTCAAGCTGTGGTTTATTAATCGGCTCGAAGGTTTTTATAATCTCCTTTCCCACCTTCTCCAGCAAGAGAGGGCTTTAGAGCTTAATATCATGAACTTATATTCTTTACTTCGCCCTGCTTTATTTTCACTTGATCCTGAGCTTGCTCATAATGTCACTTTAAAGTTACTAAAACTTGCTGACACAACAGGGCTTTCTGTTTTAAACAAACCCAGCTCAGACAATAAACCTGTTTCAATAATGGGCTTAGAGTTTAAAAACCCTGTAGGTCTTGCCGCAGGGTTGGATAAAAATGGTGATTATATTGATGCTTTAGCCGCTTTGGGCTTTGGCTTTATAGAAATTGGAACAGTTACTCCAAGACCGCAACCGGGTAATCCTAAACCTCGTTTATTTAGACTGCCTGAACATGAGGCTATTATTAATCGCATGGGTTTTAATAACTTGGGGGTTGATCATTTAATCGAACAAGTTAAACAAGCTAACTATAAAGGCATTTTAGGCATAAATATTGGCAAGAACGCTGATACCCCTATTAAAAATGCAACTGATGATTATTTAATAGGCTTACGTAAAAGTTATGCTTTAGCAAGTTATATCACTCTTAATATCTCATCACCAAATACCAAAAACCTACGTCAGTTACAGCAAGGCGATGAGATTAAAGGTTTATTATCTGCACTTAAAGAAGAGCAATTAGTTTTACAAAAAGCACAGGGTAAATACACACCACTTGTGGTTAAAATTGCACCTGATTTAGATGATAGCGAGATACTTCATATAGCGAAGCTTTTATTAGAATTTAATATTGATGGTGTTATTGCGACCAATACCACTATTTCCAGAGATGCGATTCAAGGCCATCAACATGCTGAAGAAACAGGTGGATTAAGCGGAACACCTGTTAGAGATAAATCTACCTCTGTTGTAGCTGGTTTATCCGCCGAACTGAACGGGCGAATTCCTATTATTGCCGCTGGTGGTATTTCATCAGGGCAAGATGCTCAGGATAAATTAACAGCGGGTGCTAGTTTGGTTCAGGTATATAGTGGTTTGATTTATCGAGGCCCTCAGTTGATTGAGGATATTTTGCAGACTGTTTGATTTGAAGAAGAAAATTGTTAATTTATTCTCCTCACCCAACCCTCTCCAGCAAGAGAGGGCTAAAGGAATAGAGCTGATTTTACTTTTCACCCTAGTCGCTCGCTCTTAAAGCCCTCCCTTGCTGGGGAGGGTTGGGTCGACTGCATGGAAGCAGGAGGTAGAGCAATGCATGGAGCAATTGCCGAGGGGAGAATTTAGACCAAGTTTCTTATACTCTAGTCTCTATATCCAATCTCAACTGCTCCAACACACCCTCTAAATTATTAATCACATCATTATTCCAAAAGCGGATAACTTTAAATCCTCTTTTGTTTAAAAACAAAGTCCTTTCGGCATCTTTATTTTCAGCTTCAAGATGCTGTGAACCATCTAATTCAATAATAAGCTTTAATTCAAGACAGATAAAATCAACAATGTAATCTCCAACTGGAAACTGCCGACGAAATTTATAATTTAAAAAGCGCTTATTTCTCAACTGGAGCCATAATATTTGCTCTGTATCTGTTTGAGACTTTCTTAGATTACGTGCTAGATGGGTTAAATTCACTATTCTTTTTTAACGTGAGTTAGGTGTTGAAGAAGAGAATTTTTTGATTTCTCCTCACCCAACCCTCCCCAGCAAGGGAGGGCTAAAATATTGAAGAGCGATATCCATAAAACATGCTCTAAAAGCCCTCTCCTGCTGGAGAGGGTTGGGTGATGCCTACAGGGATGTAGGTAAGTAGAGCAATGCAGGAGCAATTGCCGAGGAGGTTTTAAAATCAGTTTAAACCAATTATTCCCCCGCAATAGACATCTGTTCTATCAATATAGATCCTGTCCTTATATTCCCTCGATAATCAACATCATTACCGACTGAAACAATATTTTTATACATATCTTTTAGATTTCCAGCAATCGTAATTTCTTCAACTGGATATTGTATTTCGCCGTTTTCAACCCAGAAACCAGAGGCGCCACGAGAATAATCACCAGTCACTCTATTAACACCTTGCCCCATTAACTCAGTAACCAACAACCCAGTATCTAACTGTTTAAGCATGGCGGTAAAATCATTTTCACCCGAATCAACGGCTAGGTTATGTACGCCTCCAGCATTCCCTGTTGTTATCATGCCAAGTTTACGAGCTGAATAACTACTTAATACATATCCTTTAAGAACACCGTCCGTTACTATGTCTCTAGCAGCTGTTGCCACTCCTTCTGAGTCATAGTTTGAACTTCCCAAAGCCATTTTTAAATGAGGCTGTTCATGAATATGAATAAACTCTGGCAAAATTTGGGTATCTAAAGCATCTAATAAGAAACTAGACTTTCGATATAAACTACCACCGCTAATCGCTCCGATTAATGAACCTATCAATCCTGATGCAACTTCTGCTGAATACAAAACTGGACATTGACGTGTTGTTAAGCTTCTAGCTCCTAATCGACTTATTGTTCGCTCAGCTGATTTTATTCCTACTACTTTGGCTGACTCTAATTTATCTGCATTTCTAGAGACACTGTACCAATAGTCTCTTTGCATATCGCCATCACGTTCTCCTAAAACTGAACAACTAATCGAGTGACGTGTTGACTCATAGCCTTGCAAAAAACCTAAACTATTTCCTAAAACACGAATACCTTGATGACTATTAACAGCCGCCCCTTCGGAATTATTGATTTCGGCATGGTAGGAACGTGCAGCATCTTCACATTCGATGGCTATTTCTATTGCTTCTTCCGCATTGATATTCCAAGGGTAATTTCTATCCAGCTCTGGAAACTCTGTTGCCAAATTTTCTTTTTCAGGTAACCCTGCGTACTCATCTTCACTAGAAAAACCAGCAATACTACAAGCTGCTTTTACGGTTTCTTTAATTGAGTCAGCAGAAAAGTCGTTAGTACTGGCGGAGCCTTTCTTTTGACCTATAAAAACAGTAACACCTAGACTTTGGTCACAGTGATGTTCAATAGTTTCCACTTCACCTAATCGTGCATTAACTGAAAGTCCATTATCAACGCTTAATCCCGCTTCTGCTGAAGTTGCACCTTGTTTTTTTGACTCATCCAATAATTCTTGGACAAGGTTTTTTAATCTATTAATTTCTTGGTGATTTTGCACAATATTTTTTCTAATGAGTTAATTAAAATGTCATTAAGTTAAGAAAATTAAAAAACATGTAGCCTTGATGCAGTGAAGCGAAATCAAGGATACAAAAGCTTAATTTAATGATATTAAGTCAGTTCTATTGATTAGACACTCGTTCCGCCGACCGTTAAGCCATCTATTTTTATAGTCGGTTGACCTACACCAACGGGAACACTTTGACCCTCTTTACCACAAGTACCAACACCCGAATCAAGTTCCAAATCATTTCCGACCATAGACACTTTAGTTAACACTTCTGGACCATTGCCAATTAAAGTAGCACCTTTTACTGGGCGAGTAATTTTTCCATCCTCAATCAAATAAGCTTCACTGGCTGAAAATACAAATTTTCCAGAGGTAATATCAACTTGTCCGCCACCAAAGTTTTTAGCATACAGACCTTTTTTAACTGATTTAACAATCTCTTCAGGATCGTGAGCACCAGGTAACATGTAAGTATTGGTCATTCTAGGCATTGGTATATGGGCATAAGATTCTCTTCTCCCATTACCTGTTGATTTAACACCCATCAATCTAGCATTCATTTTGTCTTGCATATATCCTTTAAGAATACCTTTTTCTATCAATACTGTTTTTTCAGAAGGTACACCTTCATCATCTATATTGAGCGATCCACGTCTATTTTCTAAAGTACCATCATCTACAATGGTACAAAGATCTGATGCTACTCTTTCCCCTACTTTGCCACTAAATGCAGAAGTTCCTTTGCGGTTAAAGTCACCCTCTAAACCGTGACCAATTGCTTCATGCAATAAAATTCCCGGCCAACCTGGGCCTAACACAACAGTCATATTACCTGCAGGTGCATCAACGGCTTCTAGATTTACAACAGCTTGCCTGACCGCTTCTTTGCCATATTCAATGGCTTTATTTTGATCTAAAAAGTAGCCATAATCTGTTCTTGCTCCGCCCCCCATACTGCCTTGTTCACGTTTACCATTGTCTTCTAAAATAACGGTAACACTCATTCGGGTTAAGGGACGAATATCTGCAGCTAAAGAACCATCTTGATTGGCTACTAAGATTTGCTCATCTACACCGACTAAACTGACAATAACTTCTTCTATTCTATTATCAAGTTTACGTGTTTCTATATCGACTTTTCTTAATAGGTCTATTTTTTCTTGGTCAGCAAGTGACTTAAGAGGACTGATAGCTTGGTAATAATCTTTTCGGGTTGCTGTTGTGGCAATTTTTCTTTGTGCGTTATAGCCTTGTCGTGCAATTGCTTTTACATTTTTTGCGGCTTCAAGCAATACAGAAAGCTCAATACGATCGCTGTATGCAAATCCTGTTTTTTCACCAGAAACAACACGAACTCCAGCGCCTTTTTCTATGCTGTGACTGCCTTCTTTAACAATTCCGCCTTCTAATACCCATGATTCAAAATGACTGGACTGAAAATAAATATCAGCCTCATCCACCTGAGAGCTGAGCATACTGTCCATAATGGTATCAATATCTTTTTCTTGCATGCCATACGGCGCTAATATTGATTGCTTTACTTGGTTTAACATTTTTATTTGTGAGTATTTAATTTAATTATTGCTTGATAAACATTTATCATAACTATCAAAGCATGTGTTTTATTCCCCTCTAAAGGAGAGATTAGGGGAGGTTTTAATTTTTAAAATCCCCCTCAATCCTCCTTTTCCAAAGGGGGAAGATAAAAAACCACCCTTTTATTTATTCAATAGGCAGATCATCTCTAATCGTTTTATACAAAGCCTTAATTAGCATTGCTCCGAGGTCACTAGGATTATCAAAATCACCTTTTTCGTCATCTAATAAACTGTCCTCATCTTGTTCAATAAGTTCGACACTCACTTCTGTATCACTCTCGCGCCACTGAACAGTTAATTTATACGCAGCTTCCTCATATTGATCGGTAAAAAAGAAAAAGCTCAAACTATCCATTACCCCTGAGTCTTTAGATGCTTTCTGATCTGGATCAAACATAACATAATAAACACCCTGTTCTCTGTTCTTATCTGTTATTTCTATTTCACTCAGCTTTAGTCCTTGTTCTACGATATTCCATGATCGATCAAAGATTTTTTTTATTTTTAAGACTGGCTGTTCAGCTGACCCAGATAAAGAGACAACTTGCCCTAAACCTGTATTTTTATCTATATCTTTAGTTTGATTTTTTTGTGCTGGCTGATCTGCAATAATAAGTACAGGAGGTGTTTCAAGATAACTAGTATCTTTATATCTGGTATTAACACTGTCCGAGCATGCAGTGATTAATAATGGCATTAATAGCACTAAGCAGCTTTTTTCTAATTTCATACTTATTTACAAAAAATGCGTCGATGATTTAATACAGGAAATGAAGTTCTTACTTTTTCTAGCCGCTCTAAATCTATTTCTCCACTAACAAAACCGGCCCCTGTTTTATAGCAATCTAAAATCACACCCCAAGGATCAACAATCATGCTGTGGCCAAATGTTTTGCGTCCATTAACATGAAAGCCACCTTGGTTCGGTGCGATGATATAACATAAGTTTTCAATGGCTCTAGCGCGGATTAAAACTTCCCAATGTGCAGCGCCTGTTTCTGCTGTAAAAGCCGCGGGAACAATGATTATTTCTACATTTTGTTCCTGCATTTTTCTAAAGAATTCAGGAAAACGCAAATCATAACAAATAGCGATACCTAAACGACCAAATGGCGTGTCTATAACTAGAGGTTCATCACCATTTTCAATAGAGTCTGATTCTCTATATTCTTCATTGGTATCGGGTACAAAAACATCAAATAAGTGGACTTTGTCATATCGTGCAACGCGTTCACCTTTATCGTTATAGATTAAACATGCTGCTCTAACTTTATTATCCGCATCTGCAACTAAAGGCACGGTACCCGCAACTAACCAAACGCCATATTTTTTGGCTGTTTCAGATAAAAATGTTTGAATAGGACCTTCTCCATCCTGTTCTCGCACTTTTACTTTATCTAGTTCATGCTCACCCATTAAGGCAAAATTTTCAGGTAAAGCAATTAGCTTTGCTCCGGCCTTTGCTGCTTCTGCAATTAATTTTCCGGCTTCCAATAAATTGGATCCAACATTTGGACTTGATGCCATTTGAATGGCGGCACATTTACTCATATTTTTCTCTTTAATTCTAATATGTCTAATTTTCTGTTTAGTAGCTGTCTCATCTTTCATATTTCAGTGAAAAAATCACTCTATCACTGGCGTAGTTCTGAACAAGTTGGTAAACCCATTCCAAGTTTTATTTAAGAGTCCACTTTCTTTATGCAGGGCTGTTAATTTAATATCACCCCATTTTCCTGTCGCCTGATATTTAGACCCAAAAAAGTAGCCATCTTTATAATCACTAGTTACTGCTTGGGTAATGGTGTCTGCAATACCGCCGATAATTGTACCAGCTATAGGCACGGCTCCTGAACTTTTTGGCAACACATCTATGGTTAAATCAAGCGTCTCAGTCAATAAATCAGTATCACCAGAAAGAATAATCCGAGCGGGAATTGCATCAACTAATAACCTATTTGTATGCACAGTTCCTTGGTTTATCTTAAGCAAACCAGTAATACTATTAAAACTAAGTCCTTTTTTATATAAATCACTAAAATCTAAAGTTAAGCGCTTAATCCATTGCTCCATAGCCAAAAGTCCCAAAGCACGACCAACTCCAGGCTCAATACTGGATATCCGTCCGTTTTTCAATTGAACTTCTACATCTGCTTCTATAGTTGACAATGAAAAATTATAGGGTGCTTTTGGCCATTGCCCTGAGTAATTAAAATTTGCTTCAGCATCTTTTATATCATTCCTCATTCCTAATTTAGCCATTATATTGCCAATATCTTCAGCAATTAAATCACCTTGTAAATAAGTAAAACTCTCCTGTCCTTGCTTTACCCAATCAACACTCATTTTTATTTCTAAATCCTTTGCTGTTATATTTACAGGATTAAACCTAAGCCCGTCTAAAAGACGTTCCATCTCTATTTTAAGAGTCCCTAAATTAACACCATTCCACAAAAACTGCTTACTAGAAATATCAATCAGCGGTAAGTCAGTTGTTGTTGATCCACCCTTTTTCTGCTTTATTTTTATTAACTCCGAAAGATTAATATAAGCCATTTCTAACTTTATTTTATCTTTGTCTGTCTGATTAAAAGGAATAGAAAAGTCCCCTTCCGCAATTGGATTAAACAAATACCCGAACCATTTTTTCCCGTTTTGAGTCACTACCATTTCAAAATTACCAAGATTTTGGTTATTCCACTGTAAATTTGCAGTTTTTATATTAAGTTTATTAACAAAAGGAGTTGTTTGCTTTTTACGGGTATCACTCCCCATAAATGTCAGCCATTTTGATATATTAAATTCATCCTGATTAACATAAACTGTTACCTCATTTCCTAGCGGTAAAGTTGCCACCCCTTTCCCATAAATGATATTGGCCGAATGCATTTTTTTTTGTTGCTTATTAATGTACATAGCCACTTTAATATCATTATTAAAATTCACCTTAAGCGGTAGTAACTCGGCCTCATTTAATAACAGTTCAAGTTCTAAGTTTTTACTTTCGCCAATTTCTTTCTTCAAGAACCCGGGCAAATTCATTGTCAAACCAGATAAATTTGTTTCAATATTTAATTTGGCTGATTTTTTTGTTTCTACTGAGGGTAATTGCAACTTCAATTGATAATTAAAATTACCTGTTAGCTGCTTAGCCTTCAATAACCCTGTATTTAAAAAATCGAACTGTTGTTTTAACTGTTTAAAATTTGTTCTTCCTGTGACCTTTACAGTAGTATTAAAACCTTGAGTATCTATATTAGTACTTATAGTTTCTCCTAGTGCCGTTGCCTTAATTTCTTTGGCAAACAAGCCTTTTTCAGTAAAGATCAAGTCACCATTTACGTCTGTCACACCAAGATCAATCGACTTTATATTTAAACCCACAGTTTTTAATCGAACCCTGGCATTTACTTTGGATTGTAGATCTTTAAATAAAGGAACTTGAGAATCCAGGTACACGTCAATATTGCCTGATGGTTGAATAACATCTAAAAACTTGTCTACATTATTATGTAATGGTGTCTGTTGCATAAACGCTAAACCACGATCAATTCGACCAACAGCCCTCCCTTTTACTGATACTTTTTTACTTTTTCCGAACTGTGGGATTTCAACCAAAGCATGTGTAATATTCAACCCATTAACTTCAGCGTGATCTGCAGTGACTGTTACCCCACCATGGTGAAATGCAATTTCTGCATTTACATTATGCAAATGAGGCCAGTTGGGAGAAAACTCTAATTCAACATTACTAGCATCAAGCAAGGCTTCAAACACACCTTCATTTTGCAAAAAAGGGTATTGATCAAGCTTGCCAGAAAACAACAATCCACCCGTTTTAATATTGCCCGATACAAAAGCATTATCCAACCACGCTAAAGTAGTTTTAGTCATAATGCTAACGGGATAATAATCGGAGATAGTACTTACATCATTTAAATTAGCAAAAGAGCTCTGAAGATCCAAAAAACCTGAATCATCATTTTTAGGAAGCGTTAGTTTAAATGCCGTTTTAGTTTCTGCATCTTTTAAGTTTAAAACTAATTGCTCAGATTCCAAAAACCAACTGTTTTCTTGTTGCTGCCATGCTATCTGACCAGATACCTTATTAATAGGTATAGCAGCTCTTAATCTACCAGGGGAAAATAGACTTGATTTTCCCGTATTAAATCCAACAACGCCCTGCTCATTTGTCCCATAAATACTTGCAGATAAGTTTTTAATTTGTGGGATATTTTCGAAAGAGGAAGTAAAAATATTTTCTAGTGCACCATTAACAGCAAAGGTGTTTTTTTCTGTATCTAAATAAGCTGAAAAGTTAGTGATTTGCCCTTTTAATTCCATTCCAGACAACAATTGCTGCTTGTCTTTATCCAAAGGTGAAACGAAACGCATTAATTCACTAAATTGCTGCAGGTCTAATTGCTCAATAGATGCCGCTATTTTAGTTAGCTCGCGATTACCTGAAAAAATAAAGCTTGCCGCCGGCCATTCTTTATCCGCAACTTTAGCTTTAAAATCTGTCACCCCAAATTGCCAACCTGACGCCTCTCGGTTTACCTTTTCAAATGCAGATATTAAACTATCAAGTTCATAAGTATTTTTTTGTTTTTTTAATCTGATATTTTTTGCATCAATATTACCCGTCAGGCCAATACTTTTTGAGTTTTTCCATTGACTCCACAATTCGAAATCACCGTTGCCAGCTACAACCTCTATTCCAGAAGGTCGCTCACCCGTTAATATTTCAGCCAACTGAACATTATTTCCTTTGACATAAATAAGCCCACTAATATTATTTTTTTTAAACACATCTCCATGAATAGACATAGAGACACGTAAATCGCCACCTATAGACTCAGGTAATTGACTAAGAAGATGGATTTCATGCTTATCTGAATAGATATCATTTTCAAGTAATAAATCAATATTATCGAATTTAAGAGGCTCTGCATGTCGCTTTTGATCTAACCAGGTAATTTCACTTTTCAAGACTTCATAGCGTCCACCACTTAACAGCCAAAGAGGCTGTTTTTTTGCACTGGAATTCAATCCCTTAATTGATAGACTGCCATCTTCCTTTCGCACCACCGAAAGCTTAGCACCTACTAAAGTCAACCAACTGGAAGGCAACAATTGCCGAGTCCAGATTAAATCTATAAAATTTATACTGAATCGAATTTCTTCTAATTGTATAGCTTGTTGCTCATTATCTTCAGTCGGAAAAACACGAATATCTTTTAAAATAATACCCGGATTAAAACCTCTCATATTTGGCTGTAAAACACCTATATCAATAGGTATTTCTGTCAACTCAAAAATCTTGCTTTCAATGGTTACTTTGTAGTCATCTATACCTAATAAAAAACCCCGAACCAGAATTGAGCCAAAAGCGGCCATTATCAATAAAAATAATGTAAACCGAAAGGTTGCTAATCTAATCTTATGAATCACGTAATTTTTCCAATACTATTGAAAGTGACATTCATTCTCTACAGTAAAACCACATCATATTGTTCTTGATTATATTCAAGTTCTGTTCGAAATTTTATACTAATACCTAAGAATAATTCTAACTCTGCCAACATCCCCGCCTCTTCATCTAATAGCATTTCGACGACTTCATTAGATGCTAGGACTAGTATTTCTTGTACCTTATATTGTCTGACTTCCCGAATAATTTCTCTAAATATTTCCAAGCACATTGATTCAGCGGTTTTTATCATCCCTCTTCCACCGCATGTACAACAGGTTTCGCACAAAATATGTTCCAAGCTTTCTCGCGTTCTTTTTCGCGTCATTTCAACCAAACCTAAAACAGAAACTTCTGTTATTTTATTTTTGGCAGGGTCTTTATCTAAATTACGCTGTAATGCGTCTAAAACTTGCTTTTTATGCTCTTCACTTTGCATATCGATGAAATCAATAATAATAATTCCACCTAAGTTACGCAGTCTAAGCTGTCTAGAAATTGTTTGAGCAGCTTCTAAATTAGTTTTAAAGATTGTCTCTTCTAGTGTTCTGCCTCCAACATAGCCTCCCGTATTTACATCTACGGTTGTCATAGCTTCCGTTTGATCAAAAACCAGATGGCCACCAGACTTTAATTTAACCTTTCTATCTAAAGCCCGAGTTATTTCATCTTCTATATTATATATATCAAAAAGCGGACTATCACCTGTATAATGCTCAATTACGGGGACAATTTCAGGTACAAATATCTTTGAAAATGCGACTAGCTTTTGAAATGTTTCTCGTGAATCAATTCTTATTCGTTTAATACTGTCGGTAAATAAATCGCGTAATATTCGACTACTTAATGCTAAATCTTGATGTATTAAGGTTTTAGCTTTAGCTTTAACTATTTTTTCTGAAATAGCGCCCCAAAGTTTTACCAGAAAAGTCATATCAGAAAATAACACGGCTTCCTCAACACACTCAGCAGCAGTCCTTGCTATAAAGCCTCCGCTTTGATTTTTTTCTTGAAACTGTTCAATACAGCTTCTTAAGCGGCTACGTTCTTTTTCTGACTCAATTCTTTGCGAAACACCAGAATTTGTTGCATATGGCATATACACCTGAAAACGAGAGGGGATAGATATTTCCGTCGTTAATCGCGCACCTTTGGTTCCTAATGGATCTTTTGTTACTTGAACAACCAAAGACTGGCCTTCTCGTAAATAATGTTCGATCTGTTCTGAGCCTTTTTTTTCTAATTCCTTATTACTGAAATCAGATAAATGAAGAAATGCTGCACGCTCAAGTCCAATATCAACAAAAGCAGCTTGCATACCAGGTAATACTCTACACACAGATCCTTTATAGATATTTCCAACCAAGCCTTTTTGTTGTTCTCGCTCAATAATTAATTCCTGCAATACGCCGTTATCAACAACAGCTACGCGCGTTTCAGGAGGTGTAACATTTATTAAAATTTCTTCACTCATGTGATAACTTTTATTCCCTGTTTCGATAATAATTCAGCTGTCTCAAACAGTGGTAGACCTACCACTCCTGAAAAACTGCCTTTAATTGATTCAACAAACACACTGCCCAATCCTTGTATCGCATAAGCGCCTGCTTTTCCTTGAGGCTCTGCCGTTTGCCAATAAGCTTTAATTTCTTTTAAACCTATCTGTCTAAAATTCACTTCAGTAATACTTAAAGCTTGATGATGAAATACTTTGTCACCTTGTTGTTCTGTACTTCTAAAAGAGACTGCACTATAAACATAGTGTCTATTACCCGATAACTGTTGCAACATTTCTATTGCATGCGCTTCATTTTCAGGCTTTCCTAGAATATGGCCATCTATTACGACACTGGTATCTGCCGCTAATATTGGCAATTGATAATCTAATCGACTTTGGCAAGCTAATGATTTTTCAGCTGCAATTCTAATCACATAATCTTCAGCTATTTCTGCTGTTTTAGGCGTTTCATCAATATCAGCAGGCTTAACAATATAACTGACCGCAATTTGATCTAATAATTCCCTTCGCCTAAGAGAAGCTGAAGCTAAAATAAGTTGCGCAGTCATCGATGATAAGGGTGGTTATGAAGAATACTCCATGCTCTGTACAATTGTTCAGCAACAAGAATGCGTACAACAGGATGAGGAAAAGTTAATTTGGATAAGCTCCATGACTCTCTGGCTTGGTCTCTAACAGAGTCAGCTAATCCTTCTGGCCCACCGATCATTAAAGCTACATTTTGCCCACTTTCCATCCACCTTTTCATAGCAACTGAAAGTTCAGGGGTTGTCCATGGTTTACCCGGTATATCTAAAGTAACAATATGAGTTTTAGCGGGAACAGCCTGAATCATTCTTTCACCTTCATCCCGAACAATTCGTGCTACATCACTATTTTTCCCTCTTTTCCCTGGCATTATTTCTTTCAATACTAAGTCACATTCCTTTGGCATACGTTTGGCATATTCATCATAGCCTTGCTGTACCCAGCCAGGCATTTTATTTCCTACTGAAATTAAATTTATTTGCATCTTCCTAACAACCCACTGAATATGACTTAAATATTAAAATTACAAGCAGGATACACAGAACAATATATTGATGCAATGGACAGCTTTTCTAATTTTAAAAACACTCCCCTTAGTTAAAGTTCAAGCTACTCGTTAAACCCAGATCCCCCAAAAATAACTGATTTGGTGTATAATTTGCGGTTATCTTAAAAAAATACATCTATATAATTAAGCACTTATTTAGATTTTAATATGCAATTTTATAACAGCAAATGATTTCTAGCATCATAACAGCTGCAATATTTATGATGATTCTTGGCGTTGTTTTAGCCATCATCCTAGCGATTGCAAACAAAAAACTCTTCGTTTATGAAGACCCACGTATTGATGGGGTAGATGAAATGCTGCCCCAAGCTCAATGTGGTGCTTGTGGTGTGCCTGGTTGCCGTCCATTTGCTGAAGCAGTGGTGAGTGGTGCAAAAAACCCATCTGCATGCACGGTAAACACGCCTGAAGGTAATGCTGAAATTGCTTCTTATATGGGTGTTGATATGGGCGACACTGAAAAAGTGGTTGCTCGCTTAGCCTGTGCTGGCGGTACCCACGTTGCTTACACTCGTGCAAAATATGAAGGACTTCAAACCTGCCAAGCTGCTGCAGCTGTTTCCGGTGGAGGTAAAGGCTGTAGTTGGGGATGTTTAGGACTTGCAGATTGCGCCGATGTCTGTGATTTTGATGCCATCTTTATGGATGACCATGGACTACCGATTGTTATTGAGGATAAATGCACCGCCTGCAATGATTGCATTGTGGTTTGCCCTAAAGATTTATTTTCATTACAACCTGTTAGCCATCAATTATTTGTTGCCTGTAAAAGTTTGGATGAAGGTGATAAAGCCGAAGCCGAATGTGAAGTGGCCTGTACTGCATGTGAGAAATGTGTGGTTGATGCCCCCGAAGGTTTAATTGAAATTAAAAATAATTTAGCTGTGATAGATTTTAAAAAATATGATGAGATTCTAGTTGATCGCACACCTATTGAGCGTTGCCCTACTGGCGCAATCGTTTGGATAGACAGCAAATTAGGAACAACGCGTTCTAGCGTAGGTAAAGCCGCTAATCAATCTCATCGTACAGAATCTTTACCCCAATAATAATTCTTTTATATACAACTAGTTTCTTAGGTTAACAATGGCCATTTTTGGTAAGAAAAAACAAAATAAAGTCTACAAATATCCTGGTATCCGCACACTATTAACAGGCAATGAAGCCGTTATTATGTGCGAAAGAGAATCTAGTGATGCTGCTGGCACTTATCTATCAACACCAGCATCTGAAATGAGTACGGGCTGGAATGATCAGAAAAATAAGGGCCACCTTAATATTTCTAACCGACCGTTAATTTCTGTTAACCCTGAAGATAATCAAGCAGCGGCTACTGCAACAGCTGGGCTGGCTTTATCTGGATTAAGGGCGACACATTTTTGCTCTTCAGCTCAAAGCGTAGCTTCTATGCATGAGTCGCTTTATGCCTCTGTAGGAAAAAGACTGCCTTATGTGTTAAATATTGCTTGTAAAGCAATCACCAAAGCCACCTCAAACATTCATTGTGGTCATGATGATTATCACAGCATGGATGATACTGGCTTTATTCAATTTTTTGCACGTAATAACCAAACAGCAGCTGATCTTAATCTTATCAGCCGAAAAATTGCTGAATTGAGTTTAAATCCTGCCGCGGTTGCTCAAGATGGTTTTTTAACCTCGCATTTAATTGAAGCAATAAATTTACCTGAACGAGAATTAATTGAAGAGTTTGTCGGTTTGCCTGACGACATTATTGGCTCACCCACACCCGCTCAAAGTATTTTATATGGCAAAACTCGCCGTCGTGTTCCTGAATCTTGGAATATAGATCAGCCTACACAATCTGGTGGTGTACAAAATGCTGATAGTTATATGCAAACTGTTGCAGGCCAACGCCCTTATTTCTTTGACCATGTTGCAACGATTACTGAACAATGCATGGATGAATGGTTTGAATTAACAGGTCGTCGTTATAACCGAATCAATGAATATTTAGCTGATGATGCTGATTATTTAATTATTGCTCAAGGCAGTATTTTAAATGAAGCTGAAGTTACCGCTGATTATTTACGCAATAGCCGCAAACTTAAAGTCGGTGTGGTTGATATGACACTATTCCGTCCTTTTCCTGGTGACTTAATCAGTCATTTAGTTAAAGGTCGTAAAGGAGTGCTTGTTTTAGAAAGAACAGACCAGCCGCTTGCTGAAGATTTACCTATTATTGCTGAAATACGTTCTTGTATTAGTAAGGCAATAGATAACGGTAATTCTAAAGGAAAATCTTATCCTGATTATGCTAGCTTTAGCAAAACAACGGATGCCGCACCTTTATATTCGGCTTGTTTTGGTCTAGGTGGCCACAGCATACAAATTAACGATATTGTTGCTGCCGTTGAAAACATGTTGCCAGAGGGCAAGCAGCAAAAATTTGCTTATTTAGGTATTGAATTTGTTCATAAAAAAGCACTTTCACCACAACAAGAAATTCAGCAGCAATCAATTACAGAAGCTTATCCAAACATTAGCGAACTTGCTTTATTAGCGTCAGGTCGTTCTGATATACCTAGCCATAATATTGATTCTGTACGCATCCATTCTTTAGGTGGTCGTAAAACAGCTAATGCGGGTAAAGATTTAGCACAAACATTATTTGAAAAGTTTAACTTTGATGTAAAAGCACAACCCAATGTTGGTACAGAAAAAAAAGCACAGGAAAGTATTTTTTGCTTAAGCTTCTCAACTGAATCACTACCTATCAGCAATGATTACAGTTCAGTTAATACTGTTATTACAACTGAGCAAAATGTTTTTAGCTTTAGCGACCCTTTAGCTGGCCTTGCTGAAAAAGGCACGCTGCTTATGCAAAGTGCATTATCATCGGTTGAAGCTGTTTGGCAAAGCTTACCTAATCATGCACAACAATTAATCACTGATAAACAAATCAAAGTATTTTTTATTGATGCGATTAAAATTGCTTCCGAAAGCAATAAAGAGCTCTCTGCACAATTTGATTTACAGCATACGATTTTTAAATCACTATTTTTCAAAGTTAATGATATTAGTGACAATACCGATAAATCAGTAGAAGATCTGCAATTATTAATTGATAGCAATATTGATTTAGTTAAACGTGCGTATAACGAAGTCAATGAAATTAATGTTGCTGAAATGAGTATTGGTAACTCTATTCTGCCTCAAACAGCTGAAACCATTGCTCCGTTATTATTACAACAAAAACCAGCGAATCAAGATGCCATCGCGGACATTCATCGTTTTTGGAATCAAACAGCAAGCACTAAAGATAGCGTACTTGCAGATCCCTTTTTAGCGTTAGGTATCGTCCCTGCATCAACAGGTATTTTTGGAGACATGACTCCAAACCGTGAACAACATCCAACATGGGTAGCAGAAAACTGTACTGCTTGTGGCAATTGTTATAGTAGCTGTCCTGATAGCGCTATTCCTGGTTTGATCAATACTGTTAACGAAGTTTTTGAAACCAATATCACACGTATTGAAAAATATGGTCATACGGTTAAACATTTACGCAGAGCTATCCGTACCGTAGAAAAGAAATACCACGCCCTAACTGCTGATAAATCAGTAGGCACAACTTTAGATCCTATATTCGCTAAAGCCATTGGCGATACCATTAAAGAATATGCAGAGCCAGAAAGAGACGAAGTTGCTCAAGAATTTGAATGGTTTAAGGAAGCCGCAGGTGAATTTAAATTTGCCCTGACCGAACCTTACCATGATGAAATGAATAACCGCATGCCAAGAAATGGCGGCTTATTCTCAATTACGATCAATCCAAATAGCTGTAAAGGTTGCATGGAATGTGTCACCGTTTGTGAAACGGAAGCACTTTCGGTTATTGAACAAACCCCCGACTCAACACAAGCTTTACGTGATAAATGGGAGTACTGGTTAGATTTACCAACGTCCAATAAAAAATACAGCCGTATTGATGACTTACAAGCAAAAGACGGTGTTTTAGATACCTTGTTACTAGACAAGAAAAATCACAATTCTATGTTTAATAGTGATACTAGCCGTGCAGGAAGTTCTGAAAAAACGGCAATTCACTTATTTACCAGCACAGTAACAGCTTTGATGCAGCCAAGAGTTGAGCAGCATATTAAGCACATCAGTCAATTAATTACTGAGATGGAGAAACATATCCGTCTACAGTTAGTTGAAACCTTGGATATTAGTGATATAGATGCACTAGAAACTGCCATTGATGAAAATCAAAATGTAGATTTAACCCTATCTCGCTTAAGTGGTGCGCTTGATAAAGATAAAGCAACTCAGCCTATCGACCCTAAATGGTTAAAGTGGGCATTACAACTGGTTGCTAAATTAAAGCATCTAAAATGGAGTTATGCACAAGGCTTATCGGGTGAAGGTCGAGCAAGTCTAGGTATGACCGATAGCTCAAATGAAGCTTCAGCAAGAACAGCCCCGTTTCCATTTAATCCCTACCCTTTTCCTTGGGCTAGCCACTTAGCACATGATGCACCTGCATTAGCCATGGGACTTTTTGAAGGTCATATGGTAAAAATGGCTGAAGGTTTTAAAGCTATTCGTACCGCTGAATTAGAAATAAAAGGCAAATACGACAAAGATGAACATGATAAATTCTTTGCTTATTTTGATTGGCGTCAATTTAATGAAGATGAATATCTGCTGTGTCCTCCGTTAGTTTCATTAGGTGCAGAAGGTATTAGTTTTGACTCTGGTTTTCAAAGCGTATCTCATAGTTTAATCTCGGGAATGCCAATAAAAATTCTAGTGCTTGATAATCAGTTACCTATTGATGCTGACAAATCAAATAAAGACTTAAGCTTAATAGCAATGGCACACCAAAATGCTTATGTACATCAAAGTTCGCTATCTAATACGCCGCATTTATTAGAAGGTTATATTGATGGCTTAAATTATAGAGGCCCTGCGCTATGGAGTATTTATACATCAAGCCAGCCTGAAAATGGTTTAGCCAATAACTCCCTTACATTACAAAGTAAACTAGCAGTCGAGTCGCGCGCATATCCATTAACTAGCTTTGACCCTAGAAAAGGAAAAACCTGGGAAGAATGTATATCTTTACTTGGCAATCCAGATATTGACCAAGACTGGGTAATTTATTCATTAGATTATACCGATGAATATGGCAATAAATATGCCATGGATGTACCTTTAACTTATGCCGACTGGGCATTAACAGAAGTACAATTCAGCCATCACTTTAAATCAGTCGCTGAAGATGCAGGTTCTGATGATATGGTCTTGCTAACAGAATACCTTGATATGAATGAGCGCGATCAGGCCGACAGCATTCCTTTTATTTGGGCTGTTCATCCTCAAAGCAATCATTTATTAAAAGTTATTGTTTCAGCTGAGATGGTTAAATCAACTCAAGCCCGAAGAGCTTATTGGCATACGCTAAAAGGCTTAGCAGGTAAAAATAGAGTTGAAATCGATACCCAGGCTATTGCAGATCAAGCAAAATCAGAAATGGCACACACCATCACTGAAGGTTTAATGAGTATGGTCGGTGGTGATGCAGGGGCTTTATCTCGTATTTTGGCCGATGTACCGGCAGTTTCTAGCTCAGTTCCAACTGCTCCAGTCAGCAAACCCACTGTGGAAAATAAGCCTGAATCTAAAGCAGTCGAAAAACCAGTTAAAGAAACGCCTGCTAAAAAAGATGATGGCTTTGAACCCGTTTGGATTGAAACTCCAGACTGTACAACCTGTGATGAATGTGTCGATATTGCCCCTGCAATTTTTCAATACAATGCTGACAAGAAAGCCATTGTTATTGACCCAACCAAAGGGACTTTTGAAGATATTGTGCGTTCAGCAGAAAAATGTACGGCTGTGATTATTCATCCAGGCACGCCTTGGAATCCAGATGAACCAAACCTGGAAAAGCTGATCAAACGAGCAGAAAAGTTTCAATAAGGGAAGTGAGGCTTCAGCCTCGCTTTTTAAGAGAGGAAAGTAATGTCATATATTCATTTACCCCATCTAGACCTTATAGGACATTACCAGTTTATAACTTTTAGAACCCATGACAGTACTGATAGTTTTTTAAAAAAACTAGCCCTTCAAAACAAGCCAAATCAAAAAATACAGCTTGAAGTAGATAAATATTTAGACGGCTCACAGAATGGGGCTTACTTAAACGATGAAGCATTAATAACTTTAACTGGTTTTTTAAAGTCTAAAAACGAATTAATATACGAGTTAATTGCATTTAGTATTATGTCAAAGCATGTCCATATACTAATCAAACCATTGAAGTCATTATCGTCAGTTATGCAGATAATAAAAGGCACAAGTGCAAAATTATTAAATGAATTACTGAAAAGAAAAGGGAAATTCTGGGCGAATGAATATTATGACAAAGTTATTAGAGATCAAACCCACTTTGAAAGTGTTTATAGATATATTAAAAACAATCCATTAGTACTAGGCGAGGCTAAAGCCTCACTTCCTAGGTTTTATGGTATTTATGAATAGGAAAATGAAGCTTTAGCTTCGCCTTAAAATATGACAAAAATCACTCAATTATCTCAGTTAGATTTAAATGCAAGTTACACCTATGCAGATTATTTAACTTGGCAACTAGATAAAACAGTCGAGCTGATTAAAGGCAAAATCATGATGATGTCACCTGCGCCCAATGTTAAACATCAAAACATTGTGACTAATTTAAGCGGTCCTCTCTTTCAGTACTTCAAGAACAAACCTTGTAAATTATTTTATGCACCTTTTGACGTTCGGCTTTACGATCACCACAAATCAAAGGTTGCTGACCAGGAAATACATACGGTAATCCAGCCTGATTTATGTATTATTTGTGACTTAGATAAACTCACTGAACAAGGTTGCTTAGGTGCCCCCGACTTAATCATTGAAATTTTATCAAAAGGTAATTCTAAAAAGGAAGTTCAAACAAAGTACCAACTTTACCAAGAAAGTGGTGTAACCGAGTATTGGGTTGTTTATCCCTACGAGCAAACAGTCAATCAATTTGTACTCGATCAATCTAGCAACAAATATCAATTAATCAAAATGTTTGCTGAAGATGATATAGCTACATCACACATTTTCCCTGATTTAGAAATCGATTTAAAAGAAGTTTTTGCCGAATAAAACCTATGAACCTATTTAGCCTTTTTGGCAAAAAAACATTTCCTAAAGGTATTCACCCAGAAGGGTTCAAAGAAGAAACCCACGACCATCAAGCGCGTCGTCTGCCTTTCCCTACACAAGTTATCCTACCTTTATCTCAAAACATAGGAAAACCAGCCGCTTCAATTGTGCACGTTGGTCAACAAGTCCAACGAGGTGAATTAATTGCTAAAGCTGATGGCTTTATGTCTGTTCCTTTACATTCATCAGTCACAGGCACTGTAAAGAAAATAGATTTAGTTCCGAATGCTCGAGGCGGTAAAGAACAAGCTATTTTTATTGATACCGCACTTAGCTCAACACAATCCCTAGTTTCTCTTGCACCTGTAGATTTTGAGAAAATGTCTCGCAAAGAACTAATTCAAGCGGTGCAAAATACAGGTATGGTTGGTTTAGGTGGAGCGTCCTTCCCTACTCATGTAAAGATGAATATTCCAGATGATTGTAATATTCATACTATTCTTATAAATGGCTGTGAGTGTGAACCTTTTTTGACCACCGATCACCGTATTATGCTCGAACAAGTCGAGTATCTAATCCGTGGTATTCGTATCGCCATGAAGTCTGTTGATGCTCCCAAAGCTATTATTGGTGTTGAAGATAATAAAATTAATGTACTAGAAGCCATTAAAAAGCATTTACCTGATGACGGCAGCATTAGCATTGAGGCCGTAGTGACTAAATATCCTCAAGGTGCTGAAAAAATGCTGGTTTATTCTCTACTAGGAGAAGAAATCCCCTCCGGAAAATTACCATCATCTATTGGTGTCGCTATTTTTAATGTAGCAACCTTAGCTGCAATTGGTGAATTACTTCCTTTAAAACAAGCTTTAATTGAGCGGATTGTTACCATTACAGGTGATGACCTTAATAAACCAGGAAATTATCTTGTTCCCCTCGGCACACCTTTAAGCCATATATTGGAACATGCTGAATTTACAGGAAATGAAGCTGAGCTTATTCTAGGTGGCCCGATGATGGGTATGCCAGCTGGTTTTCTAAATACACCTGTAAAAAAAGGCACGGGAGCCGTTTTAGTTCTGGATAAAAGAGCCACAAAACGTGATGACATCCTACCTTGTATAAAATGTTCACAATGCTTACAAGCTTGTCCCATCAACTTAAACCCATCAGAACTCGGTATGTTGGCAGCAAAACGCCAATATGATGTGATGGAAGAAAAATATCATTTGAATGATTGTTTTGACTGTGGCTGTTGTAGCTATGTCTGCCCTTCAAATATCCCTTTAGTGCAGTATTTTAGAATTGCCAAAACTTTAAACAGGGAAAGACACATGATGGAGTCACATTAAATGGCTAATCAACCCAAAATAGATATACGAACATCGCCTTATATACGTAAAGCTCCCACAGTTGCAGAAATAATGCGAAATGTAGTTTATGCATTATTGCCTTTGGCTGCTTATGCTATTTATCAATTTGGTATCAGTGCATTGGCATTAATGATTGTTACTGTACTGTCGTGCATAAGTACTGAACATTTATTCTGTAAATTATCAGATAAAAAAACCACTATTGGTGATGCCAGCGCTATTATTACAGGTTTATTATTAGCCATGACTCTTCCTCCAGGCTTTCCTTTATGGATGGGGGCAGTTGCAGGATTCGTTGCTATTGCTATGGGGAAAACTCTTTTTGGAGGTCTTGGCTTTAACGTCTTTAATCCTGCTTTAGTAGGCCGTGCTTTTATTCAAGCAGCTTTTCCTGTATCCATCACCACTTGGACACCAGCATTAACAACTGATCGCTTTATTGAATTTATTCCATCCACTTTAGCTTTACCCTTTATGAAGCCAGTGGCAACTGCTGAATGGACTGCTCAAGTAAGCATTGATGGATTTAGCGGAGCAACCCCTTTAGCACTGATGAAGTTTCAAGGTATCATGAGTGATAGCATGGATTTATTTTTAGGCTTAACGGCTGGATCAACGGGTGAAACATCAAGCCTGTTAATCCTTATCTGTGGCGCTTATTTGGTTTATAAAAACATGCTCGATTGGCGTATTCCTGCAGCTGTTATCTTTGGCACAGCGCTTTCTGCAGAATGCTTATATTTACTTGATTCTACAAAATATCCAACCGCTGGATTTATGGTGTTTTCAGGTGGATTAATGTTCGCGGCTGTTTTTATGGCCAGTGATATGGTTGCCTCACCCGTTACTCCAAAAGGTATTTTTGTTTTTGGTTTATTAGTTGGTTTTTTAACCGTTATTATTCGTCTATTTGGCGGCCTTACAGAAGCCGTTATGTATGCAATTTTATTCGGAAATGCGGCAACACCACTGATTGAATCCTACACTCAACCCCGTATTTATGGAGGGAAGTAATAATGGATAATGCACCAGAAAATGAACCCAATAAAGTTCCCCCATTACCCTCCAGCATTTCACTTATCTCAACATTAGGTGTTGTGGCCATGTTATCTGGTTTTTTAGTGGTATTAGTTTACGAATACACTAAACCAATTATTGCAGAAAACCAAAGATTAGCGACAGAACGCGCAATTTTCAAAGTATTACCCAAAGCATCAAGCCGTTTAACTTTTGTTATTAAAGATGGACAAATCAAACTGGCTGATGATAAAACTAAAGGTGAATTAATCTATGCTGGTTACGATGCTAAAAACAACTTTGTTGGGTTAGCACTTAATGCTGCTGAACAAGGCTACCAAGATATTGTAAAGTTACTCTATGGCTACCAACCAGATACGGGCTGTATTACGGGGTATGATGTATTGAAAAGCACAGAAACACCGGGGTTTGGGACAAAGATTGCGACAGATGAACAGTTCTTGGCTAACTTTAATTGTCTTGATGCAACAGTTAATCAGGAACAATCGGGGCTTATTAATGTCATTAAAACAGTAAGACACGGCTCTAAAAATAACCCTTGGGAAATTGATGCTATTTCTGGCTCAACCATTACTTCAAATGCTGTAGGTAGAATGTTTAATAAAAGCGGACAAGCATTACACCCAACTATAAATAAAAACTTAGATCTACTTAAATCTGCAAAACAACAAAGAGGCGACCATGGCCAATCAAAATAAAGAAGATACACCCATTACCATGGATGTTTTTACTGCGGGCATATGGAAAGAAAATCCTGTATTCGTCATGATGCTAGGATTATGTCCCGTACTTGCTGTCACTAACAGCGTTGAAAATTCTTTAGCGATGGGCTTGGCCAGTATCTTTGTTTTAGTTTGTTCAAATGCACTGGTATCAGCCTTACGTAACTTTATTCCGAAACAAGTCCGTATCACTACCTATATCATTATCATTGCCACTTTTGTTACCTTGGTTGACTATATTATTCAGGCAATCAGCCTCGATTTATATAATAAATTAGGTGCTTTTATTCAGTTAATTGTTGTGAACTGTTTAATACTTGGTCGTGCAGAAGCCTTTGCTTCAAAAAATTCATTTGGTAAATCTGTTATTAGTGCGTTAGGAATGGGTTTAGGGTTTACCCTGGCCTTGGTTATGCTAGGAGGGGTTAGAGAATTATTGGGTGCAGGACAATTATTAGGCTACCAAGTTTTCAGTCTAAATTTTCAGCCATGGATCGTAATGATCCTTCCACCAGGCGGTTTTATCGTTTTAGGTTCATGGTTACTACTTATTAACTATTTTGAACAACGCAAAACAGGGAAATTAGTTGCAGAAGACTCTGCTTCACATTGTACTGTTAGCCAACCAAGGAGTTAATGATGAACCCAGAATCACTTAGTTTTATTTTTCTTAACGCCTTTTTAATTAACAACTTTGTATTAGCGTTATTCCTAGGTTTATGTCCTTTCGTTGGTGTTTCAGCAAAACGGGATACTGCCTTTAATATGGCACTAGCTACAGCATTTGTTATGTTTGTCAGTTCCACATGTGCTTATGCTATTAACCAAGTATTAATCACTTATGAATTAGAGTTTTTAAGGTTAATCAGTTATATCGCATTAATAGCTTCATCAGTTCAGTTAGTTGAAATGATTTTAAAGAAATTTAGCCCTGCACTATTTAGAGCATTAGGAATATTTCTACCACTAATCACCACCAACTGCGCAATTTTAGGTGTAGCTCTATTTCAAACATCAAGAGGTTATGACTTCTTGCAATCAGTCTCTTTTAGTTTAGGCGGTGGAGCAGGTTTTGGCTTGGCTATTATTTTAATGGCAGGGTTAAGAGAAAAGCTAGAATTATCTAATCTTCCCAATATCACTCAAGCAGCTGCTTTAAGTATGATGTTAGCAGGAATTTTATCGCTTACTTTTATGGGATTTGCTGGTTTAGGTACGACAGCATAAAGGGGAGATTATGATTAATTTAATAGTTACAATACTTATTATTTTTTCTGTATTAATCGCGTGGGTATTAATTCAGCAAGTAGCAAGAAAATATGCAGCCGATCACCCTGAAATGGGGCCAGTAAAAGAGGAAGGCTTAGGCTGTGGAAAAACTTGTGGTTGTAAAACTAGCTGCAAAAAAGAAGACTCTATTTGATTCAATACATTAAACCTATCTACTTCTTATAAATCATCAAAAATACTTTATAAAAACTTATCATTAGATAATGGATAATATAAGCATTTTCCGCATCTTAAATAAAACAAATATATTTTAAGTGATGCGAAAAATGCAGCTATCATGGATTTTTTAGTCAGCTAATGTCAATCCACTAGGAACTTTTGATGGAACTGTAGATCTTAAATCCAAGCTTGAAGTATCAGTAAGTGCATGCAAAAACTCCATTAAATTAGCAAACTCTTCCTCGCTAAGATTAATTTGGTCCAGCTCAATACTACTTGCAAGAGCAGACCGACTTGCGTCATCATTATGAACCACAAAGTCTGTTGCATCTAAATCACTTTTTGATGGTAAAACAGCTTGATTTGTATCGTAATTATTTAAACTATTCACTGGATCTAAATGATGTCGAACAATACCCTCTAAAGTATTATAAGCACCATCGTGTCCCCAAGGCCCGGTAATTGCGACATTACGTAATGTTGGTGTTCTAAAGCGATAACGGTCTGCTGAATCTCCAGTAAACTGTTCTCGACCAAAGTCATCCTGCCCATTAAGGCCATCACCTTTACCTGAGCCTATTTGAGGAATACCTACAGAGTAATATTGCTCATCTGTTTGAAATTTTCCACTATGACACATTACACATTTAGCCTTTGTGTTAAATATTTTCATTCCTTCTTCGGCATTTGAGCTCATAGCGTTCCAATCACCTCTGAGATATCGGTCAAAGGGGCTATTATCTGCACGAAAGGCAACAGTTTCATAAGCTCCAATCGCATTAGCAATATGAGTAAAATTTACCTGGCTTACATCATTATTTAAGTTGGGGTAAACATCAAAAATCATTGCAAGATATTCAGGAATATCAGTGACACGTTTTGTAAGTACTCTCCAGATTCCTTTTACGCCCTCTTCTGTATTAGCAATCGAAACATCATTTTCATCCCCTTGCCCAGCCATTTCCGTTCCTGAGGTAACAGGAAACATTGCCTGTGCCGCAACTGGAGAGTCTACTCCAGGTAAAAAATCATCGCCAGCAGGAGTTATAAAGCCCGTTGGATGTGTTGCATCTATTGCCAATCTACCATCATGAAACATTGTGGTAAATTCATAAGATCCTAAGTTGAAAACATGAGGTGCATTACGAGGTACACGCTCATGAATTGCATCATCTCCCGTACCAGTATTTCTTGTTATACCAAGACCCTGACCACCTTCACCAACTGGTAGAGATAAGCCATCGCCTGATGCGGCTAAGGCGTGATGACAACTGGCACAAGCAATGTTTTTATTTCCAGACAATATTTTGTCATAATAAAGCAATTTACCCAATTCTTCTTTAGCTATATTCCTTGCAGGGTAATCAGCATCAGTAACAGGTTCAGGTAAATTCCATTTACCTTTTTGAGCTGAAAAGGCTGGTGCAGAAATTAAAGATGCAATAAGCAGGGAGCTCGTTAACAGTAATTTATTTTTATCGTGCATAATGTTTCTTATAGTTATTTTCTATGAAACATTTTATTATCATTATTCATGCCACAATAGAAAAGTAGGTTTTATACACATTACTTTCAATATGTTATGATTTTTTTGATGTTCTATACCTTATACCAAGACAAATAACCCCAATATAAACTGTGTTATATGACTTACATCTAAATGTCGTATAACCTACATTCTTCTAATCTTTTACCTACTTTTAATTCTAGGGATATTAAACCAATACTATCTTATTTCTACCTTCCCTTTCCTTTAGGCAAAAAAAAACCCAACACGGTGAGGTGTTGGGTTTTTTAAATAAAAGCTTGGCAATTCCCTACTTTCGCATAGCAACCTGCTACACTATCATCGGCGCTAAGCGGTTTCACTTCCGAGTTCGAGATGGGATCGGGTGGTTCACGCTCGCTATGT
>Ga0209184_1000375_pt1 | contig 51276 bp, 47 predicted proteins | sample EN8Hudsemesocosm_2_FD_184627 | JGI IMG/M metagenome (GOLD analysis project Ga0209184, IMG submission 184627) | Methane-oxidizing microbial communities from mesocosms in the Hudson Canyon - EN8C Hudson Canyon (SPAdes) (version 2) | ecosystem: Environmental > Aquatic > Marine > Cold seeps | place... | reverse complement strand
ATCGGGGTACGTAAGTCATGCGAAATACCGCCAAATAAAATGCTGCGATTAGACATAAACTGGCTGATTTCTTGTGCCATGCAGTTGAAGTTATGTGCGAGCATTGCTAATTCTTGTGGGCCATGTTCAGGGATGCGTGTTGACAATTTTCCCGAGCCGATTAAGTTGACGGCATTGGATAAAGTTTTGATAGGGCGAGTAATGCGGCGCGCTAAAAACAGCGTGGTGATTAAAATCAGCAAGAGCCCTCCTGCAAGAATGCCAATCATGGCTTTGGACGGATGCGGGCCAAAACGTTCATGTAAAAAGCCGATATAAACGACGCTATCAGCAATGGGTAATGGGACCCAAAAGCAAGGCTCCCCACCTTCTATCGCCTGCTTGATGCTGAGTGCTTGATGGAAGTGGTGTTGCAAAGATTTTTCTAGCCTAGGAATAAAAGGGTAGTGTTTTGTGAGAGTTTGTAGTGGAGCGGGATGGTCAGTAATAAACAAATGATGTTGTTCGCGTAAATGAACTTGATAATCTGCTTTTTTTTCTGTGGGCAGGGCAATCCAAGATTTGCCGATAATATGCATTAAACCCCCCATATCATCAGCAGCTCTATCCGCCATAGGGCTTAATACAAAATAGAAAACCAGAAGAATAGACATTAGCGTAAAGCTAATCAGACCAAAGGCGAGTGTAAGCACTGTATTGGTAAAAATGGTATTTAAGCGCCGAAATAAACTCATGCGCTTATTTGGATGGGGTAAATTTATAACCTTCGCCCCAGATGGTTTGGATATAAACAGGGTTGCTTGTATCAGCTTCTATTTTTTGGCGTAAACGCATAATACGCACGTCAATACTGCGATCAAAGGGTGCGCAGTCATAGCCTTTGAGATTTTCTAATAGCGTATCGCGGGATAATACCTGCTGAGGATTACTAATAAAAATTTCTAATAAAGAAATATCACCGCTGGTTAAGCTAACTGGCCGACCATCACGTAATAAGCTTTGCTTGGCTCTATTAAATTGATAAGAACCAAACTGGTAGACTTCTTGTTCGTGTGTGTTATTAGGCGCTGTTTGTCTGCGTAAGACTGAGCGTATGCGTGCAAGCAGTTCGCGGGGATTGAAGGGTTTTGCCAAATAATCATCTGCGCCCATTTCTAGACCAATAATTCGATCTACATCTTCGCCGCTAGCAGAAAGCATAATAATAGGAGGGCTTAGCTGATTATTTAGTCGTTTAATAATATCGAGACCATTTTCACCGGGTAGCATTAGGTCGAGAATGATTAAATCTGCACTGGCTTGTTTTAGGTAGGCATCCATGCTTTTTCCATCTTCTACGCAATTTACTAAGAATCCTTGGCTATCAAGGTATTGGTCAAGTAGGTTGCGCAGTGCTTGGTCGTCATCGACAACCAGAATTTTACTTTTTTGCTCACTTTTTAAATAATTCACTTCCTTGGCGCTCGAGATCGCAGTCTTCCTATGTTAATTTATTAGTATATTTAGTTAAATTAACATTGAATGCTAAGTAATTCTAGGTATCTGATTCGCATTGTTACATTTTGTTACAAATTCGGTTTTCGTGACATATTTTAGATACACCTGCTCTTTATACTTGAGTTGCAATTCATGGGCGCTGCAATATGGTATTGGCAGTGAGAGTTTTAGTATTCGGAAGGCAGGAAGACAATGAAAAAAATTTTAATGGGGCTTTGTGTAGTCGGTGCGGTTAGTTATGGCGTTAGCGCTACAGCGGCTGGAAATATGCATAAACATAAACACCAAAAGCATTTAGATAAAGCGTTAAGACCGCTGGTTAACTCGTTAGGCTTAACGGGAGACCCTTTACTAAACAGAGACGTGCCAGATATTAATAGCGCGGAAGCACAATTAGGTATGGATTTATTCTATTCTAAATCTTTAGGTGGTGATCGTGATTCAGCTTGTGTTGCGTGTCATCACCCTTTATTAGGTGGTGGCGATCGTTTGGCCTTACCTATTGGTGTGGAGGCCGATGCACCTGATTTATTAGGTCAGGGACGAACGAATGCAGAGGCTGAAAATCATGCTGGATTTCCACCGGTACCTAGAAATGCACCAACAACTTTTAATGTTATCGCTTGGGATAAGTTTCAGTTTCATGATGGACGTTTAGAAAGTTTAAATCCAGAGCAAGGTGCAAATGGTGCGGCGGGTGGTATTCGTACGCCTAATTCAGCATTGGGTAATGCAGATCCGTTAGCGGGTGGTAACTTAGTACAAGCGCAGGCGCGTTTTCCAGTTACCTCTAGAGAAGAGATGAAATCATTTTCACATAATTCTTATAGTGATCAGGAAATTAGAGAATTTTTAGCGGCAAGATTAGCAGGCTATGAAGGACCGCAAGTTTTTGATGCAAATGGTAACGACGTGACTGACACTGTGCCATTGCCTGAAACAGCGCACTGGATAGAAAAATTCCGTAGTGTCTTTAATGAGCCAGATGCGCCATTAGAAGAGCTGATTACTGAGCAAAGAGTATCTATGTTAATTGGTGAATACGAACGCTCTCAAGCTTTTGGTAATACACCGTGGAAACGTTATGTTGAAGGCGATAATCAAGCAATCTCTGCAGGAGCAAAAAGAGGTGCGATATTGTTTTATACTTCAAACATGCAGGGTGGAGCGAACTGTTCTAGCTGTCACAGTGGGGATTTCTTTACTGATGAAAGTTTTCATAACTTAGCTATGCCACAAGTGGGTGAAGGTAAAGGCAATGGTGCTGACGGCTCTAAAGATTTTGGTCGTGCAAGAGAAACAGGTTTAGAGCAAGATAAATTTGCTTTTAGAACGCCATCATTAGTTAATGTTGAAGTCACTGGTCCTTGGTCACATGCGGGTTCTTATGATTCATTAGAGGCTGTTATTAAGCATCACTCAAATGCAGCGAATGCAATTGACAACTTTGATGAAAGTCAGCTACTTGTCGAAAATGTAACTAATCTAGATAAAATGCGTGCAAATACCTTAGAAGCTTTAAATGCGTCTAATTTTGAATTGGAAACGCTTAATTTAAGTGATATGCAAGTAGGATTTTTAGTGGAATTTATACAGTCTTTAACAGATCCTTGTGTTAAAGATCGTGACTGTTTAGCGCAGTGGATTCCAGCAAATGATGATGACTTAAATGGTGATCAACTGAATGCTGTTGGTGAGGACTTATTACCGTTATAAGGTATTAGACGTTATTAGCTAGAGAGAAGGGCGCATTATGCGCCCTTTTTTGTGCTTATAGTTTTATTGAGTTTCAGCCCGCAATGGACGGTATTGGGTTCTACCTTTTTTGTCTTTTAATGAAGGGATGTAATGGTTTAATAAAGTAGGACAGGCATCTTAGAAAATAATTGAAAATATTATTAACAAATTAGGAATGTTCACTGTCGTACAGGAAGTTTAAGAAAACCGAAAATTAGCAATCCAATTGGTTTGTTATGCTGCGAAATCTTGCTGGATAAAGGAGGACGTGTGGTTTTTCACTGATTTTTGTCTGATGTTGTATAATACCGGAAAAATATAGCTCTATTTAATGAGTTTTAGATGAGTTTTAGATGAGTTTAAAGTCATTATTTTGGGTAACTTTCAAATATAGAAGGAAGGGATAGAATGCATCCAGTAGTAGATAAAATCACGCAACAGATTATCGAACGTAGCCAAGTAGTTAGGGCTGCTTATTTAAAGCATATAGATGAAGCGGCAGAGCAAGGCACTCAGCGGTCAACGCTTGCTTGCGGGAACTTAGCGCATGCATTTGCTGCCTGTGGTACGGGCGATAAGGCGGATTTAACGGCTGATAAGAAAGCCAATATAGCTATTATCTCTTCTTATAATGATATGTTGTCTGCGCATGAACCTTATAAAGATTCGCCAGAATTAATTAAGGCAGCGATTCGCGAGGCGGGCGGTGTTGCTCAGTTCGCTGGTGGTGTACCTGCTATGTGTGATGGGGTGACTCAGGGTCAGCCAGGGATGGAGTTATCACTGTTTAGTCGTGATGTGATTGCGATGTCTACAGCGATTAGCTTAAGCCATAACGTATTTGATGGTGGCTTGTATTTAGGTGTCTGTGACAAAATTGTTCCAGGGTTATTACTGGGTGCTTTAAGTTTTGGTCATTTACCCGCAGTTTTCGTACCGTCAGGTCCAATGACCAGTGGTATTACTAATAAAGAAAAAGCAGAAACACGTCAGTTATATGCTGAAGGCAAAATTGGTCGTAAAGAATTATTAGAATCAGAATCAAAATCGTACCATGGCCCGGGTACTTGTACTTTCTACGGTACAGCAAATAGTAACCAAATGATGGTTGAAATTATGGGCTTGCACCTTCCGGGTAGCTCATTTATTAACCCATATACGCCATTGCGCGATGAGTTGACTAAAGAATCGGCTAAACAAGTCTTAAAATTCACAGCATTAGGTGATGATTACCGACCTTTAGGTAAAGTAATTGATGAGAAAGCAATTGTTAATGCGATTGTGGGTATTTTAGCGACGGGTGGATCAACTAATCATACGATGCATTTAGTTGCCATTGCGCGTGCCGCAGGGATCACCATTAATTGGGATGATTTCGATGCGCTATCGCGCGTTGTGCCTTCATTGACTAAAATCTATCCAAACGGCCAAGCAGATATTAACCATTTCCAAGCTGCAGGTGGCATGGGTGTGTTAATTGCTGAATTGTTGAAAGGTGGATTTTTGCATGAAGATGTTCTGACTGTTGCGAATAAGCCAGGTATGAACAGCTATACAGAAGAACCTAAACTAGAAAATGATAAGTTAATTTGGACTGCAGTTCCTGAGACGTCTTTAGATAAAGCGGTTATTTCTACTGTTGAAGAGCCTTTTGCGCCTAGCGGTGGTTTACACGTGATGCACGGTAACATCGGGCGTGGCGTATCTAAAGTCTCTGCGGTTGCTAAAGAGCATCAAGTAGTTGAAGCGCCTGCGGCAGTTTTTGATGACCAAGATGATGTGGTTACGGCTTTCCATAATGGTGAGTTGGAAAGAGATTTTATTATCGTATTGCGTTTTCAAGGGCCAAAATCAAATGGTATGCCTGAGTTACATAAATTAACGCCATTATTAGGATCGTTACAAGATAGAGGCTTTAAAGTTGCGATTGTAACCGATGGGCGTATGTCAGGCGCATCAGGTAAAGTACCTTCAGCGATTCATATGTGTCCTGAGTGTGAAGATGGCGGGCCATTATCAAAAGTACAAAATGGCGATATGATTAGTCTTAATACGCAAACAGGTGAAGTGAATGCCTTAGTGGATGCGGATGAGTTTGCTGCACGTACTGCTGCGCCAAATAGTGCTAAAGGGCATCATTGGGGTATGGGGCGTGAAATGTTTGGTGCTTTCCGTGTGGGCGTATCAACAGCTGAAACAGGTGCATCAAACTTGTTTAGTGAAGAAGATCTTTTCTGTCTGCTAAAAAAATAAACTATAAAGGAACGCGCACTAAATAACGGATGATTCTATCAAATGGGGGCGCAGGTCTTTAGCCTGCCTTTTAAATAGCGGGCTAAAGATCCGCGTCCCAAAGTTAGCTAAGTTATTACGTGAATGATTCCTAAGTGTCAAGGTAGTTGAATAGCTACCTTGGGTATCTTTAACTCTATAAAAGTAAGTGATTAATATGTCTATTAATAATTGGAAAGTTCAACCAAGTGAAGTTTTAAATGCATCACCTGTAATGCCGGTAATGGTTATTGAAGATGCGGCAGATGCTGTGCCTTTGGCGCGTGCATTAATGGCGGGTGGCATTAAAGTATTGGAAATTACTTTACGTACGGAAGCGGCAATGGCTTCTATTAAAGCGATTAGCGAACAAGTTGAAGGCGCACTAGTTGGCGCTGGAACAATCACTACGCCAGAGCAATTACAAGCGGTTGCTGATGCGGGTGCTGTATTTGCAATTAGCCCAGGCTTAACACCTAAGCTTTTAGAAGCAGCGAATAAAAGTTCGATTGCATTAATTCCAGGTATTTCTTCAGTTTCAGAATTAATGACAGGGATGGAATACGGTTTAGATCATTTTAAATTTTTCCCAGCGGCAGCAGCGGGTGGAATTCCAATGTTAAAAGGCATTGCAGGACCTATTCCACAGATTACTTTTTGCCCAACGGGTGGTATTTCTCCAAGTAATTACAACGACTACCTTGCACTTAAGAATGTAGCGTGTGTTGGTGGTTCTTGGTTAGTCCCTGCTGATGCAGTTAAAAACAAAGATTGGGATGCAGTGACTGCATTAGCCAAAGAAGCGGTTGCTAACGCGAAAAGATAGTTTTCGGTTGAGAGTATGGCTCGCAGACTTTAATCTGCGATTGCTGCAAAAAAATAATCTTAAATTAAGTTGGCTGTTGATGCTTTAGAGATAAAAAGCATTGAGCACACACTAAATAATAACAATACATAGTATAGAAGCCTTATGATAAAGGCTGCGCATAATAGTTGTATTTGAGGAGTATGGAATGAGTAATGGTTTGAATGCCAATAAGTTAAATCAGATTGATATTGATCCTGAAGAAACCCAGGAATGGCTTGAGTCATTATCTGCAATTTTAGAACAAGACGGTAGTGACCGTGTTCATTTTATTATTGAGCAACTGGTTGAGCAAGCAAGGCAGTCAGGTTCTGATATTCCATACAGTGCAAATACAGCTTATATCAATACGATTGCTATTGAACAGCAAGCAAAATTTCCAGGCATGACGACTATAGAACGCAAAATCCGTTCTTATGTGCGTTGGAATGCGATGATGATGGTATTAAGAGCGAATAAAAATACCAATGTCGGCGGGCATATTGCGAGTTTTGCCTCTTCAGCAACGCTTTATGATGTAGGGCATAACCATTTTTGGCATGCACCAACGGATGAGCGTGGCGGTGATATGATCTTTGTTCAAGGACATTCTTGTCCTGGTGATTATGCACGTGCTTATTTATTAGGTCGTTTTTCAGATGAGAAAATGGATAATTTCCGCCAAGAAGTGGGCGGCAATGGATTGTCCTCTTATCCGCATCCTTGGTTAATGCCTGATTTCTGGCAATTCCCAACGGTTTCTATGGGCTTAGGTCCTATCATGGCGATTTACCAAGCGCGATTTATGCGTTATATGCAAAGTCGTGGTTTAGCGGAAACTGCGGGACGTAAAGTTTGGGCATTTTTAGGTGATGGCGAAACGGATGAGCCTGAAACTTTAGGTGCCATCAGCATGGCGGGTCGTGAGCAGCTGGATAACCTGATTTTTGTAGTTAACTGTAATCTACAGCGCTTAGATGGACCAGTGCGCGGTAACGGTAAAATCATTCAAGAATTAGAAGGCAGTTTTCGTGGTGCTGGTTGGAATGTTATTAAAGTTATTTGGGGCAGACGCTGGGATGCTTTATTAGCAAAAGATAAAGAAGGTATCGTAATGAAACGCATGATGGAATGTGTGGATGGCGATTACCAAACGTTTAAGTCAAAAGATGGCGCGTATGTACGTGAATTCTTCTTTAATACGCCTGAGTTAAAAGCCTTAGTTGAAGAGTATACCGATAAAGATATTTGGGATCTTAACCGAGGTGGACATGATCCAATTAAAGTTTTTGCGGCTTACAATGCGGCGGTAGAAACTAAAGGACAGCCGACTGTTATTCTTGCTAAAACTATTAAAGGTTATGGTATGGGTGAGTCTGGTGAAGCGCAAAATACCAGTCATCAACAAAAGAAAATGAGTGCGAATTCGATTAATGATATTCGTGATCGTTGGCAGTTACCTGTTACTGATGCAGAAATAGAAAATTTTCCGTATATAAAGTTTGAAGAAGGCTCAGAAGAGCTTAACTACATGAAGCAGCGTCGTGCTGATTTAGGTGGCAATATTCCTGTGCGTCGTGAAAAGGCAGAAGCGCTAGAAATACCTGAGTTAAGTGCTTTTCAATCTATTCTAGATGGCACAAAAGTAGGCCGTGGTATTTCAACCACAATGGCATTCGTACGAATTTTAAATATCTTAGTTAAAGATAAAAAAATTGGCGAGCGGATTGTACCGATTGTACCTGATGAGTCACGTACGTTCGGAATGGAAGGCATGTTCCGTCAATTAGGTATTTGGTCGCAAAAAGGGCAGCTTTATACGCCGCAAGATGCTGATCAGCTGATGTACTATAAAGAAGATAAAGCCGGTCAGGTTTTACAAGAAGGAATTAATGAAGCGGGTGGTTTATGTGATTGGATTGCGGCTGGAACAGCGTACTCTACTTACGGTGTGCCGATGATTCCATTCTTCATTTATTACTCTATGTTTGGTTTTCAACGTGTGGGTGATTTAATTTGGGCTGCGGCAGATCAACGTACACGTGGTTTCTTATTAGGCGGTACTGCAGGACGGACTACTCTAAATGGGGAAGGTTTACAGCATGAAGATGGCCATAGCCATTTAATGTCAGCGACTGTACCGAACTGTATTTCTTATGATCCAACCTATGGTTATGAATTAGCCGTTATCGTACAAGACGGTTTACGTCGTATGTATGGTGAGCAAGAAGATGTTTTCTATTACATTACTGTAATGAACGAAAACTACGATCAGCCTCCGATACAAGAAGGCACTGAGCAAGACATACTAAAAGGTATGTATTTGTTTGAGTCGGGGATCACACGTAAAAAAGCACCAAAAGTTAACTTATTAGGTTCAGGTACTATTTTCTGCGAAGTGGTTGAAGCGGCGAAATTATTACGTGAAGATTGGGGCGTAGAGTCTGATTTATGGAGTTGCCCAAGTTTTACTGAACTAGCGCGTAATGGTCAGTCAGTCGCACGTTGGAATCGTTTACACCCTACTGAGAAAGCAAAAGTATCTCATGTGGAGAAATGCTTATCTAAAGCAGAGGTTCCGGTTATTGCTGCAACCGATTATATGCGTGTTTATGCTGAGCAAATTAGTGCTTATGTTAAAGCGGATTACACAGTATTAGGAACAGATGGGTTTGGTCGTTCGGACACACGTGAAAATCTACGTAGCTTCTTCGAAGTCGATCGTTATCACGTTGCTATTGCGGCATTAAAAGCTTTGGCAGATAAAGGTGATTTTGATGCGAAGAAAATTGATGAAGCAATTAAAAAATACAATATTAATGCAGATGTTGTTGCTCCTTGGTTAATCTAATTAAATAAAAATTATGAGCGTATTAACAGAAATAAAAATACCTGATATTGGTGATGTTAGTGGTGCCGATGTCATTGAAGTATCAGTGCAAGTAGGCGACATGGTTGCATTAGAGCAAACACTGGTGGTTTTAGAAACCGACAAAGCGAGCATGGATGTCCCTGCAAATAGCGCGGGAAAAGTCACTGCGGTACATATGAAAGTCGGTGATACCGTTTCAGAAGGTGCTTTGATTATTACGGTTGAAGCCGCTGATGCAGCAAATGTTGCAGTCGCTGAAACGGTAGTCGAAGCCGCTAAAGAAGTGGCTGAAGTCATTCAACCGGTAGCTACTGAAACTGAAGTAGCTGTGACTAGCGTTGTAACCACGACAAGTGAAAATATCGCAGTTAATGTACCTGACTTAGGTGATGTTAGTGACGTTGATGTGATTGAAGTCTCTGTTAAAGTCGGTGATACGGTTGAAAAAGAGCAAACATTAGCGGTACTAGAAACCGATAAAGCGAGTATGGATTTACCGGCGACTCATGCCGGTGTGGTAACTGAAGTTGCTATTGCTGTGGGCAGTAAAGTATCAGAAGGGGATTTAATTATTCGCTTAGATACGCTAGCCTCGACTGCGGTAGTTTCAGCGCCTGTCGCTGCACCAGAAAAAACTGTTGCGCCTGTCGCGGAAAAAGCGCCTAAAACCACTGCTGTAGTTTCAGCAGCTGCTGAGCCAAGTACTAATAATTCAGGACTTGCGCCACATGCAACACCAAGTGTGCGTTTATTTGCGCGTGAATTAGGCGTGGATATTAACCTGATTACTCAAGCGAGTGGTCGTAAAGGACGTATTTTAAAAGACGATATCAAGAATTTTGTTAAACAAGCCTTGGCATCTGGTGCGAGCTCTTCTGCGAATCAAGGCGGCGCAGGTATACCTGCAATTCCAGCCGTTGATTTCTCTCAATTTGGTGAAATCGAAGAGCAAAAACTCAGTAAAATTAAACGTCTAACGGGGCAACATTTAAGTCGTGTTTGGTTAAATTTACCACTAGTCACGTATCATGATGAAGCGGATATTACTGAATTAGAAGCATTTCGTAAGGCTTTAAATAGCGATAAGAATGCGGATATTAAAGTAACCGGTCTGATTTTTATCGTGAAAGCATTAGCAGCTGCGATGCAAGAATTCCCTAGCTTTAACAGCTCTTTATCGGCAGATGGCGAAAGCTTAATCCTCAAAAAATATTTTAATATTGGTATCGCAGTCGATACACCGAATGGCTTAGTTGTACCGGTATTAAAAGATGTTGATAAAAAAGGCATTGCTGAATTAACACGTGATTTATCTGCACTGAGTGAAAAAGCGCGAACAGGAAAATTATTACCCTCTGATATGAGTGGTGGTTGTATGACTATTTCTAGCTTAGGCGGTATTGGTGGTAAATCATTTACACCGATTGTTAATGCACCCGAAGTCGCTATCTTGGGTTTAACCCGTGCTTCTATGCAACCTGTTTGGAATGGGGCAGAGTTTGAGCCTAAATTAATGCAACCTTTAGATTTAACCTATGACCACCGTGTGATTGATGGGGCTGAAGGCGCGCGATTTACTGCGACGTTAATTAAATATCTTGGCGATATTCGCCGCTTATTACTGTAATCGAGGATAAGATTATGACAGATGTACTACACGCTGAAGTTCTCGTTTTAGGTGGTGGCCCGGGTGGGTATACGGCGGCATTTCGTGCGGCTGATTTAGGTAAAAAAGTTGTTTTAGTCGAAAAATACTCTGTTTTAGGCGGTGTTTGCCTGAATGTAGGTTGTATTCCTTCTAAAGCCTTATTACACGTTGCACAAATTGTGCACGAAGCCGATGCGTTTGAAAGCCACGGTGTGAGCTTCGGTAAACCTAAATTTGATTTAGACCAAATCAGAGAATGGAAGCAAAGTATCACCAATAGCTTAACAGGCGGTTTAGCTAAATTAGCGAAACAACGTAAAGTTACGGTAGTACAAGGCTACGGTAAATTTACCTCAGCGAATGCACTTGCGGTTGAAACTGAAAGTGGCGTGCAAACGATTAATTTTGATCAAGCAATCGTTGCGGCAGGTTCACGGGTTAATAAAATTCCTGTATTCCCTAATGATGATCCACGCTTAATGGATTCAACCGATGCATTGGAAATAACCGATGTACCTAAAAAACTGTTAATTGTCGGTGGCGGTATTATCGGCCTTGAAATGGCAACGGTTTATCATGCTTTAGGTTCTGAAATTAGCGTTGTGGAATTAATGGATCAAATTATTCCAGGCTGCGATAAAGATATAGTGACGCCGTTACAACGTCATATTAAAAAGCAATATAAAAATATTTGGCTTAAAACTCGCGTGCAAAGCATTGAGCCACAAGATGATGGCTTAAAAGTAAGCTTTGAGGGTGCTAAAGCACCTGAATCAGAAGTGTTTGATAAAGTGTTAGTGGCTGTTGGGCGTAAACCCAATGGATTATTAATTGATGCTGATAAAGCAGGAATTAATGTCGATGAATGGGGTTTTATTGCAGTTGATAAACAGCAAAGAACCAACGTGCCCCATATTTTTGCTATTGGCGATATCATTGGTCAGCCGATGTTAGCGCATAAAGCAGTTTACGAAGCTAAAATTGCAGCGGAAGTTTCAGCTGGACATAAATCCGGTTTTGATGCTTTAACGATTCCTTCCGTGGCTTATACAGATCCAGAAGTTGCGTGGATGGGATTGACTGAAAATGAAGCTAAAGAAAAAGGTATCGCTTATGAAAAAGGCGCATTCCCTTGGGCAGCCAGTGGTCGATCTTTAAGTTTAAGTCGTAGTGAAGGGATTACAAAAGTCTTATGTGATCCTGAAACCGGTCGTATCTTAGGTGCTGCGATGGTGGGACCTAATGCAGGTGAATTAATCGCGGAAGCCGTACTAGCCTTAGAAATGGGTGCTGATGCAGAAGATGTTGGTTTAACGATTCATGCGCATCCCACTTTATCGGAAACCTTTGCCTTTGCTAATGAAATGGTGACAGGAACGATTACGGATTTGTACGTTAAAAAGAAATAAACAGTGTCTTGGGTGCAGGATTAACTGCACCCAAACTTATCTCACTTATCACCATTTTTTACCGATAATAATTGTATGAAAAAACTAGTTTTTGCTTTGTTGTTAGCCAGTTCTATTGGACTCGCTCAGGCTGAAATAAAAGAAACCAAAGCGTTAAATACTTTTATAGGAAAAATGGTTAAGCAGCATGCATTTAAAGAGGGTGAGTTAAACACAATATTTGAGTCTGTCGAAACAAAAGATAGCATCATTAAAGCAATGACACGCCCTGCAGAAGGGATGCCGTGGCATAAATACCGTAAGATATTTATGCGTGAAAAACGCATTAATGGCGGTGTTAAGTTTTGGCAGGAAAATCAAGACACATTACAAGCCGTACAGGGACAATATGGTGTTCCAGCAGAAATTATTGTTGCGATTATTGGCGTTGAGACTTTATATGGAGAGCGTACCGGGGGCTATCGAGTAATCGATGCGTTAGCAACGCTTGGATTTTCTTACCCTAAGCGTAGCAAGTTTTTCTTAAGTGAATTAGAGCACTTTTTAATTTTATGTCGCGAAGAAAATGTTAACCCACTAGGACCAATGGGCTCTTATGCGGGTGCAATGGGAATGCCGCAGTTTATGCCGAGTAGTTATCGGCATTATGCTGCTGATTTCGAAGGGGATAAACAGCGTGATATTTGGAAAAATCCAGCAGATTCTATAGCGAGTGTGGCTAATTATTTTAGTAAACATCACTGGCGAACGGGTGAGAAAATCGCTTATCCAGTGACGGCTGAAGCAAGTGCTTATAAAAAAGCACTGACTAAAGGATTAAAGCCAGATTTTACAACACAGAAATTAGCCAAACTACAGATTAAGTTACCTGAGTTAAATGCAAAAGAACCTTTGAAATTATTGAGTTTTGAGCAAGAAACAGGTCATGATTTATGGGTGGGATTAACTAATTTTTATGTGATTACGCGTTACAATCACAGTTCTTTATATGCACTAGCCGTTTTTCAATTAAGTGAAGCGATTAAACACGCTTATGTTGAAGTAGAGAAAAAATAACCAGATGAAAAAAGTCGTTTTATTATTTCTTAGTGGATTAATGCTAAGTTGTGCGGTGACAAAAGAGCCAGAAGAAATTATTGTGATTGAGCAGCAGGATGGGCGGCCTGATCATGTCGCGGTGGATATTGCCAGTATTCCTGATGCAGTACCCCAGTATGAACCCTGGTCCCCGAGTGTTAATCCGGCAAGCTATACCGTTTTAGGTAAAGAATATAGCGTATTAAAAAGCAATCAAGGCTACCAACAACAAGGGATTGCTTCATGGTATGGCACTAAGTTCCATGATAAAAAAACAGCAACGGGTGAAGCATACAATATGTATGCAATGACAGCTGCGCATAAAACCTTACCGATTCCTAGTTATGTACGCGTTACTAATTTAGATAAGCAGTTAAGTGTGATTGTTAAAATTAATGATCGTGGGCCTTTTCATGAACATAGAATTATTGATTTGTCCTATGCTGCGGCTATTAAGCTGGGCATAGAAAAAGCAGGCACGGGGTTTGTGGAAGTGATGGCGGTACACCCAGGTGAGGCGGCCATTACAAATGATAAAATAATGAGTAAACAAGTGTTTCTGCAGGTAGGGGCGTTTGGGGAGCAAGCGAATGCAATTAAATTGCAGCAAAAATTAGCCGCCGAACTTGCACTCAGCAATAGCCGAATTAAGGTGCAAACCTTAGCGGAAAAAAGCTTATATCGTGTACAAGTAGGACCTGTTTCATCCGTTTCTGAGGCGGATGAAATAATAAAGAAATTAAATAGTATCGCTATCATGCGCACCCAATTTATATCTGAGTAATTGGGTTCATCTTAAAATTCAGGCTCGATAGTTGAGCCGTAAAATGAAATTAGTTTATGTCGTATAAAAAAATTATTAGTTTATGTTTCCTTTTTATCCTTGCGCCTTTTGTGTATGCAGAAGGTGCGGGCGATATTATTATTCCTGCGCCACCAAGACTTGCCGCAAGTAGTTATTTTTTGCAGGATTTTAATAGCGGCGAGATTTTAGCCGAAAAAAATGCAGATCAAGTTTTACCACCTGCAAGTTTAACCAAAATAATGACAGTCTATGTCGCCTTTTCTGAATTAAAAGCAGGGCGATTAAGCTTAGATGAAAAAGTTATTGTGAGTGAAAAAGCTTGGCGCACACAAGGCTCTAAAATGTTTATTGAAGTTAATAAACACGTCAAAATTGAAGACTTATTACAAGGGATTATTATCCAGTCGGGTAATGATGCCAGTGTTGCGATTGCTGAACATATTGCCGGCAGTGAGCAGGCTTTTGCTGAAATGATGAATATGCAAGCACAGCGTTTAGGCATGATGAGTACGCATTTTATGAATGCAACGGGGCTTCCTGTTCCCAACCAGCATTATACAACAGCACATGACCTCGCTAAATTAACCCGTGCGCTGATTCATGACTTTCCTGAGTATTACAAATGGGATGCGGTTAAAGAATATACCTACAATAATATTACGCAAAAAAATAGAAATACTTTGTTATGGCGAGATGAAACGGTTGATGGCGTTAAAACAGGCCATACAGAAGAGGCGGGCTATTGTTTGATTGCTTCCGCAAAAAGACAAAAAATGCGTTTAATCTCTGTGGTTTTAGGTACTAAAAGTAAAAGCGCACGAGCGAATGAAAGCCAAACTTTATTAAATTATGGCTTCCGTTTCTTTGAAACGCATAAATTGTATGATGCAAATACAGTATTAGCCTCTGCAAGGGTTTGGAAAGGCGCGACGGAAACCGTTGATTTAGGCTTAGCGGAAGATTTATTTGTGACGATTTCTAGACGCCACTATAAAGAAATGAAAGCGGTAACTGATGTAGATTATAAAATTATGGCACCCATAGAAAAAGGGGATCAGTTAGGAATGGTCAATGTTTTATTGCGTAATAAAATTGTCAGCTCTAAGCCGTTAATCGCTTTAAATGCAGTTAATATCGGTACGTTTTTTCAGCGTGCTTATGATTCAGCCTTAATGTTAATTACATCGAAGAATGGACAATAAAAAAGTATATTTAAATGGGGAGTACCTAGCTTTATCGGAAGCAAAAGTGTCTGTTTTAGACCGAGGCTTCTTATTTGGCGACGGTGTTTACGAAGTTATTCCTGCTTACTTTGGTAAATTATTTTGTTTTTCTGAGCATTTAGAGCGACTTAATAAAAGCCTGCAAGCCGTTAGGATTAATTTAGAACTGAGCGCAGAGCAGTGGCTGGATATTTTGAGCCCTCTGTTAATGGAAGGCGATGCGCAATATATTTATCTACAAATTAGTCGTGGTGTTGGCAATAAACGCGATCATGCTTTTCCTGATGACTGTACGCCGACTATTTTTGCAATGTGCTCACCGATAGCGCCATTTTCCGTGGATCAGGGAGTTAAAGCGATTACTTTAGATGATATGCGCTGGGAGCTTTGTAATATTAAAGCGACTACTTTATTAGCTAATATTTTATTGCGCCAACAGGCGGTTGAGCAGAATTGCGCAGAAGCGATTTTGATTAAACAAGGCTATGCAACCGAAGGGGCTGCGAGTAATGTTTTTGCTGTGATTAATGGTGTTTTAACGACGCCTCCAAAAAATGATGATATTTTATTAGGAATCACCCGAGATGTGTTGATTCGCTTAGCACATGAAAATAATATTTCGGTACAAGAAGCAAAGATTTCTTTAGCTGACCTTCAGTCGGCGAGTGAAATTTGGATGACCAGCTCTGTACGAGAAATTTTACCGGTGATTACTTTAGATAATAAACCGGTAGGTACGGGACGTGTTGGTGATATTTGGATCGCTATGCAAACGTATTTTCAAGACTATAAACGAGCCGTATCATGAGTGAAGTTGAGCAAGAAACACTATTTGAATTCCCTTGTCAGTTTCCTATTAAAGCAATGGGCAGAAATATTCCTGATTTAGAGGCTATTGTTGTAGAAATGATTCGTCGCCATGCGCCAGACCTTACCGAGGCAGACGTTAAAACCCGCGCGAGTAAAAGTGGCAAATTTATTGCGGTGACGATTCATGTGGAAGCACAAAGTAAAGCGCAATTAGATGCTATTTATATGGATTTAACAGCGTGCCCTGAAATTATGATGACGCTGTAAATGTGCGACAAAAAATAATTGCAGTCAGCGCGTGTTTATTAGGCCATAAAGTAAGGTATGACGGGGCGCATCAAATACAGCCGCTGATTATAAGTAGCTTAGCTGAAGAGTTTAAACTGCTAGCCGTGTGCCCTGAAATGGAAATCGGTTTAGGCGTGCCGCGCGCTAAAATTGAGTTGCTTAAAAAATCGCAACAGACGCGTGTGTTAAGCACACAAGAACCTATTGTTGATTTAACTCAGACGCTACAAAATTTTGCCGAAGAATTCTTAAATAGCGCAAATATTTCGGGTTTTATTTTAAAAGATAAGTCGCCTAGTTGCGGTGTAGGAAATTGTAAAATTAAAGATTTAGATGGACAAACTCAGACGAATGGGACGGGTATTTTTGCGGCAAGTATCCTGCAGTTAAAACCTAATATGCCTCTATTACAAAGTGATAAAGTAACGGGTAAACAAGCATTTCAATCTTTCATTAAGCAAGTTAGAGTGTATGACGATTAAACTATTGAATTTAGGGCTGCAGGATTACACTGAGTGCTGGCAAAAAATGCAAGCCTTTACACTCGCTCGAGATGAAAATACAGTTGATGAAATATGGATTGTAGAGCACCCGCCAGTTTTTACTTTAGGACTGAATGGCAAGCCGGAACATTTATTACAAAGCTCTGCTATTCCGCTAGTCAATACGGATAGAGGCGGACAAATTACTTACCATGCGCCTGGACAATTGGTTATTTATACACTCATTGATATTAAGCGCCGAGGCGTGGGAGTGCGTGAATTAGTGACTATTTTAGAACAGGCAATGATAACAGCGCTCGCACAATATGGCTTAAAGGCATTGGCGAAGCCTGAAGCGCCCGGCGTGTATATTAATGAACAAAAAATTGGTGCAGTAGGCTTACGTATAAAAAAAGGCGGAAGCTATCATGGCTTAAGTCTTAATAACAATATGGACTTATCACCTTTTGAGCAAATAAACCCCTGTGGTTATAAAGGTCTTCAAGTGACACAGCTAGCTGATTTAGGCGTTAATATCCGTACGCCTGAATTAGCTATCCCCGTTCTTAATGCGATTGTTAGCGCATTAGGTATTTTAGATTAAACATTCAACTCTCTATTTATGTCTTCAACTCAAGCACCTTCACGTAATAGCCCAGAAACGCACCAGCGTAATGCAGATAAACTTTCACGGATTCCTATTAAAGTAGAGCCCGCTGAAACTGTTTTGCGTAAACCGGAATGGATACGCGTTAAACTCAGTGCTAACCCTGATGTTGCACGCATAAAACAAACTTTACGTGACAATAAGCTACATAGTGTTTGTGAAGAGGCGGCATGTCCCAATTTGAGTGAATGTTTTAGTTTAGGGACGGCTACCTTTATGATTATGGGTGACTTGTGTACGCGTCGCTGCCCTTTTTGTGATGTGGCTCATGGTAAACCGCAGCCGTTAGATGCTGATGAGCCGGTCAATATGGCATTGACTATAAAAAAATTAGCACTGAAGTATGTGGTCATTACATCGGTTAATCGTGATGATTTAAGAGATGGCGGAGCAGGACATTTTGCTGAGTGTATTACACAAATACGCAAACATTCGCCTAAAACTAAGGTAGAAGTCTTAGTGCCCGATTTTAGAGGTCGCGTTACTGTCGCATTAGATATTTTAAAAGCATCACCGGTTGATGTGTTTAATCATAACCTTGAGACGATTCCTCGCTTATATAAGCAAGCGCGTCCAGGAGCGGACTATCAAGAATCGCTAGATTTATTAAAAGCGCATCATGAGATATTACCTCAAGTACCTACTAAATCTGGTTTAATGCTAGGTATAGGTGAGACACAAGAGGAAGTGCTTGCTGTGATGCGTGATTTACGCGCGCATCATTGTTCTATACTAACCCTGGGACAATATTTGCAACCGAGTGCAGATCATTTGGCGGTGCAGCGTTATATTCCACCTGAAGAGTTTGATGAATATGCTGTATTAGCTAAACAAATGGGATTTAAAAAAGTGGCGAGTGGACCGATGGTACGCTCTTCTTATCATGCCGATGAACAAGCGCATGGCTTATTGGGGGAATAAAATGAAAAAAATGACAGTAATGTATTGTTTATTATCCGCTTTGTTACTTTCTTCAGCAGCGGTTAGTGCTGCTGATGATGATATTGCTGATGCAACACCTGAAGTCCCTGAAATGCCTTTGCCTGTTGAAGATGGTGAAGTGATGGAAGCGGATATTACCATTTCACGTGAAGGCGATAAAATTATTCATGAATATAAAGTGAATGGCAAAATATATAAAATCAAAGTGGTACCGGCTATTGGCCCTGCCTATTATTTTATTGACCCTGATGGCGATGGTGAAATGGAAGAAGTCACAGAAAGTGATGTGGTGAATGGTATGAAAGTAAACCAATGGACGCTTCTTAGCTGGTAAGCGATTGGCCGTTTATACTTCACTAACATTCGTTCAAATTAATGGGTTCTTAAAGACTTATCAGTTAGGTCCGTTACTGAGTTATCAGGGGATTACTGCTGGTATAGAGAACACCAATTATTACATTAAGACTGAGCAAGGTGAGTTTGTTTTAACGCTGTATGAGCAATTTACAGCCGAACAGGTTTGGCCTTATCTGCAATTATTGAAAAAACTTTCTTTATTAGAAAGCTATTACCCTAGCCCCATAGCAACGCCTGAACAAGTTATATTACAAACACTGAATGCAAGACCCGCAGCGTTATTTAGCTGTTTATCGGGTGTTTCAGTGAGTGATGTATCTGATACGCAATTGAATGCAATGGCTCGTGCATTAGCTGGCTTGCATGCGAGTAGCGCTGAGTTAAGCTTTAACCCTAAAAATACTAGAGGCCTAGAGTGGATGCAGCAGTCAGCAGACGCTCTCTATTCTTCACTTTCTTTGGCCGATGCGCAGTTATTAAAAGATGAACTGCAATTTCAAGCGAAGCTACAAGAAGCCGGTTTAGAAGAGGGGGTAATACATGCGGACTTATTTAAAGATAATGTCTTGTTTAATGGTGATTGTTTAAGCGGATTTTTAGATTTTTATGTGGCTTGTTACGATCACTTCTTATTGGATATTGCCATTACCTTAAATGATTGGTGTGTAGATCAACAGGGACAATTTAATGGCAGGCAGTCTGCGCTGTTTATACAGGCTTATCAGCAAAAGAAGTGTTTGAGAGATGAAGAGCTACAACAACTACGGCCTTTTCTACGTCGCGCTAGTTTACGTTTCTGGTTGTCACGCTTAGAGCATCAAATGAATCCAAGACCAGGTGAAATCGCCTTGAAAAAGTCACCTGAAAAGTTTAGAGATTTATTGATCCAGCACAGGGCGGCTCCTGCTTTTTTATAACTCAATTGATACCGTCAGACGATGCCTGAGCCATTTAAAAATTTATTTAATGTTGAGCTTATTGGCGGAATGGCAAAACATTTCAAAAAACATGCTGCCTCATTTGATGAAGATAGGTTTGTTATCGCAGCGACTAAAAATTTAGATGCGCTGGAGTTAAAAGCGCGTAGCAATCAAATTACGCAGGCTATGCACGACTATTTACCGGCTGACTTTGAGGTGGCGGCTGACGTTATCTTGGCTTCGTTAGGAGCGCCATTGTTAGATGAGTTACGAACGCTTGTTGTTGATGATCAAGGATTATCGGGTTGGGTAGTCACTATGCCAATCAGTTATTTTGTTGGTTTATATGGTAAGCAGCATTTTGAATTATCTATGAAGCTGTTTAAAGAGCTGACTAAGCGCGGCACCTCTGAATTTGGTATTCGACTTTTTTTGTTGGCTTATCCAGAAAAAACCGTAGCAATTTTAAATACGTGGATAGAGAGTGATAATTATCATGTACGTCGCCTTATTTCTGAAGGCTCACGGCCTCGATTGCCTTGGGGCTTAGCTTTACCTGTATTCAAAAAATCACCGTTACTGGTGATTAAATTACTCGAACAGCTTAAAGATGATCCTGAGGAATATGTCAGGCGCTCGGTAGCCAATAATCTAAATGATATTGCAAAAGATCACCCTGACTTAGTGGCAGATATTGCGCAACAATGGAGTATCGGCGCTAGTGAGCAGCGGCATAAGTTAATAAAACATGCGTGTCGTAGTTTACTTAAGCAAGGTCACCCCCAAACCTTGCAGGTGATGGGTTACCATACGCCACAACTTAAACAGCTTAGATTAAGTGTTAAAAATAGGATAATCACATTGGGTAGGGCGTTAGAGTTTTCGTTTTCCATGGTTTCTGATTCTGAAGAGGGCCAAACCTTGATGATTGATTATATTATTCATCACCAAAAAGCGAATGGTAGCACTGCCCCGAAAGTCTTTAAATGGCGTACCTTACAGCTAGCGGCTCATCAGCTGTTTAACGCTTCAAAAGCACACGGGATGAAGAAAATAACCACGCGGCAGTATTATGCAGGCCTGCATAAATTAGAGATTGTCGTTAATGGTGTGTCCGTGGCAGAAACTGATTTCCAACTCATTATGCCTGCACTTAACAATACATAGAGTATAAGAGTGTTTGCGCTGAGTTTTTCCTGTTTGATCTTAAGGGAAATGTTATACAATAGTTCAACATTTTTAAGCGATTTTAGACGGTAATCATGACTGAATCTGAGCAAGGAACAACTAAACCACGTAGCCGAGGTATTTATTTATTACCTAATCTATTTACAACTGCGGCACTATTTTCTGGTTTTTATGCCATTACATCAGCGATTGATGGGCGTTTTGAGACGGCGGCAATACTTATTTTTATTTCCTTAGTGCTTGATGGTTTAGATGGTCGGGTCGCTCGATTAACTAATACCCAAAGTGCCTTTGGTGCTGAGTATGACAGCATGGCCGATATGGTTTCTTTTGGTGCTGCGCCAGCAACGATTATGTACCTCTGGTCATTAGAAAGCTTAGGGCAGGCGGGTTTGGTTGGTGCTTTTGTGCATTTGGCGGGTGGCGCGTTACGTTTAGCGCGGTTTAATACGCAGTTAGGCTCGGAAGATAAGCGTTATTTTCAAGGTTTACCCAGTCCGGCGGCAGCGGCTATTTTGGCAGGCTTAGTTTGGGTGAGTGAAAAATATAGCTATGGTGCTGAAAGTTATTCTTGGGTTATTTTAACGATTACCGCATTAACTGGTTTATTAATGGTGAGTAATTTCCGTTATTACAGCTTTAAGGAAATTAATTTACGCGGTAAAGTGCCTTTTGTTGTGGTTATCGGCATTATGTTAGTTTTTGCAGTTACTTTATCTAACCCAGCGACGGTACTCTGTTTATTCTTTTTTGCGTATGCATTATCAGGTCCTGTCGTGACGATGATTTTGTTGCGTCGTAAAAGAAAATCTCGTTCTAACTGATTTACAGTGAGAACTCCATCCTAATTAAATAATGAATCGTTGTTTAATTAGGTTTTTAAGAACCGCTATATGAATAGCGACACTGCTCAATGAGTAGGATACTTATGAAAGATAAATTAATAATTTTTGATACAACTTTGCGTGATGGTGAGCAAAGCCCCGGAGCGTCAATGACGGCTGATGAAAAAGTGCGTATTGCTCGCGCGTTAGAACGCATGAAAGTCGACGTGATTGAAGCTGGATTTCCTGCGGCAAGTGATGGCGATTTTTCTGCGGTACAAGCAGTAGCAGAACATGTGCGCGACAGTACTATTTGTGGCCTTTCTCGTGCGTTAGATCGTGATATTGATAGGGCAGGGGAAGCTTTAAAGCACGCCGAGCGTTCAAGAATTCATACCTTTATTGCAACCTCGCCAATTCATATGGAAATGAAATTGCGCATGTCACCTGAACAGGTGATTGAATATGCAGTAAGAGCGGTTAAACGCGCGCGTCAATTTACCGATGATGTAGAGTTTTCTGCTGAAGATGCTGGGCGCTCCAATGAAGATTTCTTGTGCCGTATTTTAGAGGCGGTGATTGATGCGGGTGCAACGACATTAAATATTCCAGATACCGTGGGATACAGTATTCCTGCTCAATTTGGAGCAACCATTGGTAATTTAATGCAGCGTATTCCGAATGCGGATAAGGCTATATTTTCAGTGCATTGTCATAATGATTTGGGCTTAGCGGTAGCGAATTCACTTTCTGCGGTTATGCATGGTGCAAGGCAAGTCGAATGTACTATTAATGGCTTAGGCGAGCGTGCGGGGAATGCATCTTTAGAAGAAGTTGTTATGGCAATTAAAACGCGACACGATGCGTTTAGTTGTGAAACTAACTTAGATACACGTGAGATTCTTACTTGTTCTAAATTAGTCTCAAGTATTACAGGTTTTCCTGTGCAACCGAATAAAGCGATTGTTGGGGCGAATGCTTTTGCACATGAGTCGGGCATTCACCAAGATGGCGTGTTAAAAAACCGTGAAACGTATGAAATTATGCGTGCTGAAGATGTTGGTTGGTCAGCAAACCGTATGGTTTTAGGGAAACATTCGGGACGTAGTGCGTTTAAAAGCCGCATGACTGAATTGGGTTTTGAGTTTAATAGTGAATCTGAATTAAATGATGCATTTTTTCGCTTTAAGCAATTAGCCGATAAAAAACACGAAATTTTTGATGAAGATTTACAGGCGTTGATTACTGAGGTTAATACCAGCACTGAAGAAGAGCATTTTAAATTAATTGCTTTAAAAGTCTGCTCAGAAACGGGTGAAAAACCGCAAGCGGTTGTCACGGTTAAAATAGGCTCAGAAGAGTTAACCGGTACTGCGGTAGGCAGCGGTGTGGTTGATGCGAGTTTAAAGGCAATTGAGTCAGTGGCTAATATCTCTGCTGATTTGGAACTTTATTCGGTTAATAATATTAATAGTGGTACGGATGCGCAAGGTGATGTAACGGTGCGTTTGGCTAAAGCGGGAAGAGTGGTTAATGGCTTAGGTGCAGATACGGATATTGTGATCGCATCGGCTAAAGCTTATATTAATGCGCTAAATAAATTAGAAAATAAAGGCATTAAAAAGCATCCGCAAGTTTAGTCATCTATGATTCCTGTTAAGGTGAGGCCGCTTAATCATCCATTATGGCGAGGGTGTCATAATGGATAATAGTACGCGTATTCAGTATTTATCAGCAATGGGAATTGATGTTTGGGTTCCTAGGATTGATGAAAATACAAGCGAGTTGGTCGAGCCTTTGCAAGACACTTGGGATGCTTTACAAACCGATATCAACGCATGTCAGCAATGTGAACTATGTCAAGCACGGCAACAGCCGGTGTGTGGGACAGGTAATCAGCAAGCTGAATTTTTATGGCTGACGGATGCGCCGAATGAACAAGAAGAGCAGCAAGGTGCTGCTTTTACTGATCAAACAGCGGAACTTTTTGATGAGATATTGCGTGCGGTAGGCTTAAGCCGCAGTGCTATTTTTAGTACGCATATTGTTAAGTGTCGCCCTGCAGAAGATAAAGAACCTAAGGTAGCTGAGTTACAAGCCTGTGATATGTTTTTGCAGCGTGAAATAGCGATGCTGCAACCTAAAAGGATTTTTGCGCTGGGGCGGATTGCCGCTCAGCAACTATTGCACACTAAAGTAAGTGTGAGTGAGTTAAGGCAAGCAACGCATGAATATCAGGGAATACCTGTGACTGTACTGTATCATCCCGCCTATTTATTACGTAAATTAAGTGAAAAAGCATCAATGTGGAAGGATTTGCAGCGAGCGTTTGCGGATAGTAAAAACTAAATAAAATTAATTTTCCTAGCCTTAAAAAGGATAAGAACCTATGTGTGGAATTGTTGGTGGTGTTGCTGAAAGAAATTTAGTTCCCGTCTTGCTGGAAGGACTTAGGCGCTTAGAATACCGTGGCTATGATTCTTCTGGGATTGCGGCATTAAATCGTAAAGCAGAATTACACAGAGTACGTTCGCTAGGGAAAATTAAAAACCTACAAGAGAAAATCGCACAAACTGAAGCTGGATTGAGTGGCGGCTGTGCGATAGGACACACACGCTGGGCTACGCATGGAGTGCCTTCTGAAAATAATGCACACCCACATATGAGTAGTGATCAAGTGACTATTGTGCATAATGGCATTATTGAAAACTACCAGCATCTTAAAAGTAACCAAGAGCAACAAGGTTACCGCTTCGAGTCGGAAACAGATACTGAAGTGATTGCACATGCGGTGCATTATCATTTTCAAAATACACAAGATTTGTATGTGGCTGTTAAGCAAGCAACTGTAGAGTTTGAGGGTGCTTATGCGATTGGAGTGATTTGTAAAGATGAGCCAGACACTTTAATTGCCGCGCGTAAAGGTAGCCCTTTAGTGATTGGCGTGGGGATTGGCGAAAACTTTATTGCTTCGGATGTCTCGGCATTATTGCCAGTAACACAGCAGTTTATTTTTTTAGAAGAAGGCGATATAGCAAAAATAACGCGTGATACGATTGCAATTTTTGATGCGGATGGGAATTCAGTTGAACGGGCGATTAAACAATCCAGTTTATCTTCTTCAGCGGTTGAGCTTGGTAATCATAAGCATTACATGCATAAAGAAATTTATGAGCAAGCGCAAGCGGTGGTTAACACCTTAGAGGGAAGAATAACGCAAGAAAGTGTTTTAGTTTCTTCGTTTGGAGTGAATGCTGAAGCTATTTTCGCGACGGTTAAGCAAGTACAAATTATTGCCTGCGGTACCAGTTATCATGCGGGTTTAGTGGCTAAATATTGGTTTGAAGATATTTTAAGACTCCCTTGTCAAGTTGAGGTGGCGAGTGAGTTTCGTTACCGCAACCCTGTGCTTCAAGATAACACTTTATTTGTGACGATTAGTCAATCAGGCGAAACCGCAGATACCTTTGCGGCATTACAACAAGTGAATCAGCTTAAACAGTCTTTAAATATTGTTACTTTAAGCATTTGTAATGTGGCTGAATCGAGTTTGACGAGAGAGTCGGACTTAGTGTATTTAACTCAAGCAGGGCCAGAGATTGGCGTGGCATCAACAAAAGCTTTTACAACGCAATTAGTCGTTTTAGCCTTATTAATGACGGCGCTGGGTAAAGTACAAAAAAGCATGGAAACTGCGCAGGAAAAAAGAATTATTGCAGGGCTACATAAGTTACCTAAATTAATCAATAAAGCCTTAGAGCATGAATCCACGATTGAGAAAATGGCGGAATTATTTGCGGATAAGCAACATGCTTTATTTTTGGGGCGTGGATCTATGTACCCTATTGCTATGGAAGGCGCGCTTAAATTAAAAGAAATCAGCTATATTCATGCCGAAGCTTACCCAGCCGGTGAGTTAAAGCATGGGCCGCTGGCTTTGATAGATGAAAGTATGCCGGTGATTGCGATTGCGCCCAAGGATGGTTTATTGGAGAAATTAAAATCCAATATTCAAGAAGTTAAAGCGCGAGGTGGACAGATGATTGTATTTGAAGATGAAGCCTCTGACGTCAGTTCTGATGCCGATTTTGAAGTGCTGAAAGTCACTAGCAATGTAGGGCGTATTACTGCACCGATTACCTTTAATATTGCGTTGCAGTTATTAAGCTATCACGTTGCCTTAATTAAAGGCACGGATGTTGATCAACCGCGTAATTTAGCTAAATCGGTTACGGTCGAATAAATTATTTAGTAAACAAGGAGCCAGAATAAGGGCTCTTTGTTTATCAAAGTAAGGCTTATGTGTTATCAGGAAGAACGATGTTTAATTCTAGTGTTTCTTGGTCATCATCACTTTCATAGTTAATTGCGATATCTTCTTGATTAACCTGCACATATTTTTTAATCACTGCGAGCAGTTCTTTTTGTAATTCAGGTAGGTAAGACGGCTGATTACGTACTGATTTTTCGTGAGCAACTAAAATCTGCAGGCGTTCTTTCGCTAGCTTAGCAGTATTGGGTTTAGTTTTTTTGAAGTAATTAAGTAAGCTCATGATTAGCTCCTAAATAATCGGCCAAATAGCCCTTTCTTTTCCTCATCGATAAAACGATGTGGTTTATCTTCGCCTAAATAGCGGTCAACGATATCTGAGTATGCTTGCCCTGCATCGCTCTGCTCATCAAGAATAACCGGTGTTCCTGAGTTAGAAGCGTTAAGTACTGCTTGAGACTCTGGAATAACCCCTAATAAGTGTAGTGACAAGATATCTTGAACATCTTCAACGCTTAACATTTCGCCTAGTTTTACACGAGCAGGATTATAGCGTGTCAGTAATAAGTATTCTTTAATTGGTGTTTCAGCCTTTTCTGCGCGTTGAGATTTACTTGCTAATATACCTAGCATGCGATCAGAATCGCGCACGGATGAAACTTCAGGGTTGGTCACGACAAAAGCATCATCTGCAAAATACATTGCTAAATGAGCGCCACGTTCAATCCCTGCTGGTGAATCACACACTATGTATTTAAAGGTTTTTTTAAGTTCATTTAAAACTTTTCCGACACCTTCAAGTGTTAGTGCGTCCTTGTCGCGTGTTTGCGATGCAGGTAAAACAAATAACTTATCGCAGCGTTTGTCTTTAATTAAGGCTTGGTTAAGTGTGGCCTCTTCGTTAATAACATTAACAAAGTCATAAACCACACGGCGCTCACAACCTAAAATTAGATCAAGGTTACGTAAGCCGACATCAAAATCAATAACCGCTGTTTTATGTCCTTTCTTAGCAAGGCCCATGGCAATTGCTGCGCTAGTTGTCGTTTTACCAACGCCGCCTTTTCCTGAAGTGACAACAATAATTCTAGCCAATGGTTTTCTCCTAAGTATTTTTTATAATTAATGCTTGTTTATCTAAATAGATTTGTACAGGGGTTTTTTTATAGCTATCCTCAATATCTTCGCTAATACGATAGTTGCCCGCGATAGAAATGAGTTCTGCCTGTAAATCGGTACAAAAGATGCGTGAGTTTTCATCCCCTAATACACCTGCTAAGGCTCTACCTCTTAAAGCCCCGTAGATATGTATATTACCTTCTGCCATTACTTCAGCGCCAGCACTAACATGAGAGGTAATGACTAAGTCACCTTTAGCGTAAACACGTTGCCCTGAACGAATGGGCTGAGTGACCAAGGTATTTATCGTGTTATTTTGAGGTTCTTCGCTGCTTTGATTAGTGGTAGCTGATGGGGTCACAGGTTTTGGTGATTTTTCAGCGGGAGCGGCTTCAGTTGATACGCGCGGAATATTAAAAATGGGCAGTTGTATTTTTTTAGCTGATTGTTGCTGCGCTTCGGAGCCGCCACGGATGCCAATAGGTAAAATCTCAACATTATGAATCGCATCAAGCAGTAACGCTAAGTTAAGGTCTTGATCTTGTACGTTTTGTAAATCAATTAAAACGGATGAGTTTTTGAAGAAATCTGCAGCTTGCTTAACTTTTTCGCGTAGTTGTAAACTAAAGCTATTAATATCTGTGGTATAGATATTAAGCACGGGGACGGTTATGACGCTGCTTTTAAACTCAAAAGCTGGCAAAGCTGGCGATGACGATTGATTAGGCATAAGTGTTGAACATAAATTGCTAAGGTATTGATTTTATATCATTGCGGACTAAAAAAATATACGGGATTCGAAAAAGTGAGTTTATTTTGTTTTTAGCTGTAAAAGGCTCAAGATGGCAAGCGCTATAAAAGCAACAAAAGTCCAGCCGGGGATGCTTATTCCAAATAAAGTCCATAAAACATCGGCACACTCCCCCGTTCCACTCAGCATTAATTTGAAGGTTTCAGTGAGGGGAAAGTTTTCAAATATATAGCTGAGTCCAGGGCTGCATTCAGGTACTTCTTCTGGGGGTAGGTTTTGTAGCCAAACATGACGCGCTGAAATGCCACTGCCTATTAATGCGCTGATAGCGCCAGAGAAAGCATAATAAGCAATGCCTTTTGTGCTGTTAGGGTTGTGAATACTAGCGATTAATAAAATAATTCCAGTGATTAAAATAGCAATACGCTGAGAGATGCAAAGTGGGCAGGGCTGCATATTTTCTACAAATTGAAAGTAGGCACCAACGGCAAGCATAGAAAAACAGGCTAAAAAGCCTAAGAAAAATTCGGTTCGTTTCGAAAAAAACATTAATCAGTAACTCCAATTTCTTGTTTAAAGTGTTTAATATCGCGCTGAGATCCGAGTATAACCAAAATATCGCCGACATCAAGTATGTGATCTTGTTCGCCTAGAGAGAAATAAAGTTTTTCTCCTAATTCTTTATCAACCACGCCAATTAAAAATAAATTGTAATCTTCATGAATATGTAGATTTTTGGTGGAGGTCTTATCTAAAATAGACTCGGGCGGAATAGTTATTTCCGCCATATTAAGGTCGGCCCTGCCAAAAACAATATTATCTAAAAGCCGAGTGAGGTGTGGTTTGCTAAGAAGTTGATAAACTTTATTGCTACAAATCTCATAGGGATCAATAATTTTATTTGCACCTGCGGCAAAAAGTTTTTCAGCAGAGTCGGGTTGTTTAACTAAAGAGATAATATTGAGATTTTTATCTAGAGAGCGGGCGGACAATGTTAGGAATACATTTTCTGAGTCATGCTTTAAAAAACAAAAGAGAGTAGTTAAAGTTGAGCCTATTCCAAGATTGATAAGGTCTTCGTCTTGTCGATAATCTAAGCACTGAGCAGTTAAATTGTTTTTTTGTGCATTTGTGACTCTATCAGGATCAGAATCAATAATGATAATGTTGGTTGGTTTCTTTATCAGTTGATTAATTAGTTCATAAGAGAGGCTGTTGTAACCAAAGATTGCTGTGTAGGTAGTATTCATAAATCTTCCTTGCGAGCACGTAAATGGCTTTTTTCAATAAGACCTTGTAAGTATTCGATGCTTAATTTTCGACCCAGTAGGATAAGTATGTCACCAGAAGAAAGCAGGAAGCTTGCTTCTGGGTTAAAGTAAAAATGTTGGTTATGTAGTTTATAGCGATTTCTGCGTTTTATATGGATAGGGTTGTTGCTGATAACGCCTAATAAGCTTGCTTTGTATTGGGTGAGGTTGATTTGTTCAACGGACTGACCGACTAAAAAACTTTTTTCAAGGATAGTTAGAGCATCAATTTGTATATCTTTTTGATTGTGCAGAATGCCTTGGATTGCATCAAAGGCAACGGGTTGGCCTATATGCTCGGATGCCAGCAAGCCGGCAATAGAAAAAGGCTGAACAATATGGTTTGCACCGGCTTGATAGAGTTTATTAATATTATCATCACGGTTTGCGCGTGAGATGATATTAATATTCGAATTTAAGTGGCGGCTAGTCAGCGTAATGTAGACATTGGTGACGTCATCCCCCGTTACGCATAAGATGGTATTTGCTCCATGATTAATGCCCGCATGTAATAGGGCGCTATTTTTACTGGCATCATCATTTAAAGCGATATAGCCTTTTTGGCTGGCTAGGTCGGTATTTTCTTTGTTTGAGTCTATAACAATAAAGTTTTTTTTATTTTCAAAGAGCTGTTGGGCTATTTCTTGTCCAACACGACCAAAACCACAAAGAATAATGGTGTTTTGGCTTTTTTCAATGGTTGCTTTCACTCTGTCTAATTGGAATTCACTCATTTTTTCGCTAAATGCAGCAACAATAATCGAGGTAAAGAAAGCAAGGACACCTAAACCAGAAATAATGAGTGCGCTGGTAACTAGTCGCCCGCCTGTGCTAATCGGTGTTATGTCGCCATAACCTACGGTAGAAATGGTGACTACTGCCCAATAAAAAGCATCGGTTAAGGAGTCTATTTGCCCACCGACCGAGGAGTGCTCAAAAATATAAATGGCTGTACTCGCGATGAAAATTAAAAAGCCCATAAAAATAGCGAGAGTAGTGAGCTCAAACTGCTTGCTTTTTAAAATCCCAGTAAACATTTGAATGCTTTGCGAGTAGCGTAGTAGCTTGAATAAGCGGAAGATCAGAAAGATACGCAATATACGCAGTGGGCGATAGCTTGGCAGAATAGCGAGTAAATCGATGATAGCGCTTGGGGAAAAAATATAGCTTAATTTGCTTTTTAAAATTTGGTAAGTAATCGTTCTTATGCGAAAGCGGTGTCCAAGATATTCAGTATCTTCATGATGTTGAATAATGATGCGATGTATGTCGGAATAAATCCATCCGCGCAGCAGGTATTCACTCAGAAAAATACTAACGACGACATTTTCAAAGTAAATTGACCAAAGATTGCTTTCATTTTTAACTTCATGAATAAGGATAGACACACTACTCATGACTAAAATAATCATGAATAGGTCAAAGTAAGGTTTGATCTGGCTTTTTGGGTTTTCTAATAGGTTGTAGAAAAAAGTTTTGCAGTGCTTATAGTTTGCCGATGTTTTAATGCTGTAGGCGATATAGAGTATTAGACGAGTAAGCATTGTTGTCAGTTTAGCTGTTGACTGAAAATTGCATTAGCTGTTGCTCTAGACTGCGTAAAGCTTGAGCGCGATGGCTAAGTTGATTTTTTTTCAAAGGGCTTAACTCGGCTGAGCTGCAATTTTCTTCTGCGACCCAAAAAATAGGGTCGTAACCGAAGCCGTTGGTTCCTTGAGGTTTGGTTAATAAGCTACCTTCCCAGCTTGCTTGTGCAATAACAGGAAAGGGGTCGTTAGCGTGGCGCATAAGTACAAGCACACAAATAAAGCGTGCTTGACGTTGCCCCTCTGGAATTGACTGCATTTTTTGCAAAACTAACTCTAAGTTGTCTAGGTCTGTTGCTTGGTTGCCTGCAAAGCGTGCAGAAATAATGCCTGGTGCACCTTGTAGTGCATCAACAACGAGACCAGAGTCATCAGAAATAGCGGGTAAATTGCTGTGTAATGCTGCATTCCTAGCTTTTAAGATCGCATTTTCTATAAATGTGCCACCTGTTTCCTCTACTTCATGAATGCCGAGATCTGTCTGGGTAATAATCGTATGCTGATTTAAGATGCTTTGAATTTCTTTTATTTTTCCTTGATTGTTGCTCGCTAACACAATTTTTTCGGAATTTATCGCTGACATAGGCTTTGTTTCTAGGTTAATGATTGCCGCGAAGCTGCTGAATGATCTTCGCGGCAATTGATTTTATAAGTGCTCAGCTAAAGCTGCATTTTGTTTGCTAAGTAGTTCGTTTATACCCGATTTAGCGAGTGTTAACATAGCATCGAGCTCTTCTTGTCTAAATGCGTGACCCTCAGCTGTGCCTTGAACTTCAATAAATGCTTCGGCATCATTCATAACCACATTCATATCGGTTTCAGCGCTACTATCTTCAGGGTAGTCTAAATCTAAAACAGGCGTGCCGTTGTAAATGCCGACAGAAATAGACGCAACTTGGCCGTGTAACGGGTTTTTCTTGATTTTTTTCTTTTTTAGCATGGATTCAATAGCAATAGAAAGCGCAACAAAGCCGCCTGTAATTGAAGCGGTACGTGTTCCGCCATCTGCTTGAATAACGTCACAGTCTATCGTAATAGTATGTTCGCCTAAGGCTGAAAGATCAACTGCGGCACGTAAGGAGCGACCAATTAAGCGCTGGATTTCTTGTGTGCGGCCGCTTTGCTTGCCCTGGCTCGCTTCACGTCTCATTCTGGAATGAGTTGAACGAGGTAGCATGCCGTATTCTGCAGTAACCCAACCTTCGCCTTTGCCTTTTAAAAAGCGCGGAACACGGTTTTCTACACTAGCGGTACATAAAACACGCGTTTCGCCAAATTCAACCATTACTGATCCTTCGGCATGGTTTGTGTATCCGCAAGTGAATTTAACATCTCTCATTTGGTTGGGTTCGCGGCCGCTAGGTCTCATATATCTACTCTTGAATAATTAAAAACCACAAAGTATAACCTATTAAGGTGTCTATACTGAACTGCGTGCAGATTTTTATCTGTGACATGTACGGATGGCAGGGTGAATGGTGTTATTTTTAATAAATAGTAATTTATCATTTGTATTTTTTTATTAAATGCTTATAATGACGATTCAAATTAAGTAGCGAGCGTGGCGGAATTGGTAGACGCGCTGGTTTTAGGTACCAGTATCTTATGATGTGGGAGTTCAAGTCTCCCCGCTCGCACCACTTAATTATCGAATATATATTGACGGTAGTCATCGTTAATTCTCGTAAGAAATATCCACTCTCGGATATAACAAATACAAATACAAATATTTTTTTGAGGTAAATCCATGCAAGTCTCTGTTGAAAAAACATCAGAATTAAGCAGAAAAATGACAATTAAGATTCCTGAAGATGCTGTTCAGGTTAAAGTCGAAGAGCGTCTAAAAACAATAGCACGCGATGTTAAGATTGATGGTTTTCGTGCTGGGAAAGTTCCTCAGAAAGTAGTCAAAAAAATGTATGGTGGCCGTGCTAGAGAAGAAGTTACGGGTGACATGATTCAAACTAATTACTTTAAAGCATTACAAGATAATGATTTAAGGCCTGCTGGATATCCACAGATCGAACCTGTACAGTCTGACGAAGGCTTTGAGTTTGTTGCGACATTTGAAGTTTATCCTGAGCTTACTCTAGATAGTGTTGATAATATTGAAGTTAGCAAAGCAGTGACTACTGTTGATGCTGCTGATATCGATGCAATGATCTTGAAATTAAGAGAGCAAAGAAAAGAGTGGAGTACTTCAGAAGCTGACTCAGCGGACGGCGATCAAGTTACGATTAAATTTTCTGGTGTCTGTGATGGTGAAAATTTTACCGATGGTACAGTTGAAGATTTCTTAGTTGAAATTGGTTCAAAACGTATGATACCTGGATTTGAAGAGCAATTGATTGGTCTTTCAGTCGGAGCAACTAAAACACTAGAAGTAACTTTTCCTGAAGAATATACCAATAAAGAGTTGTCCGGTAAGCCGGCTACTTTTGAAGTGGAAGTGCTTAAGGTTGAATCTGCTAGTTTGCCAGAAGTGGATGTTGAGTTCATTAAAGCCTATGGCATGGAAAGTGGCGATGAAGCAGAGTTTCGTGCTGATATAGAAAAAAATATGCAGCGTGAATTAGCAGTGGCTCTAAAAAATAGATTGAAAAATTCTGTGATGGACGCGCTTTATGCAAATGTAGAGGTTGCATTGCCTACTACAATGGTTGATCAAGAAGTAGAAGCTTTGATGAAGCCTTATATCGAAAATGCTAAAAAACAAAATTTAGACATTAATGATGTTAAGCCTGCGGCTGCAAACTTTGAAGAACAAGCGAAGCGTCGTGTTGGTTTAGGTTTGATTTTAGCGGAAGTGATTCAAAAAAATGAAATTAAAGCAGAATCATCAGCAGTGAAAGAAGTGATTGATGGTTTGGCTGAGAGCTATGAAAAACCAGAAGAAGTTGTGAGCTGGTACTATGGTGATGAGAAGCGTTTAGCTGAAGTAGAGCAAATGGTATTGGAAGATGCTGCTGTTGATTGGGTTTTAACTAAAGCAACAGTCGCTGAAGAAACTCTATCATTCAGTTCAGTAATGGAACCTTCTGCATAAGACCTAGGAATTAAAAATGATACAGAGTCATAACGGAATAGGAAGTACGCTGTCACCTGAAGCTGCGGGCGGATTGGTACCTATGGTTGTTGAGCAGACATCACGTGGTGATCGTTCGTATGATATTTACTCAAGACTATTAAAAGAAAGAGTTATCTTTTTAGTTGGGCAAGTAGAAGATTACATGGCTAATTTGGTTGTGGCTCAGTTATTGTTTTTAGAATCAGAAGATCCGGATAAAGATATCCATTTGTATATTAATTCGCCTGGTGGCTCAGTTACAGCGGGTATGGCAATTTATGATACGATGCAGTTTATTAAGCCTGACGTAAGCACCATGTGCATTGGTCAAGCGGCTAGCATGGGTTCTTTATTATTAACGGGTGGCGCGGCAGGGAAGCGTTTTTGTTTGCCAAATTCACGCGTTATGATCCATCAGCCTTTAGGTGGATTTCAAGGTCAAGCTTCTGATTTTGATATTCATGCACGCGAAATTTTAACCATTCGTGAAAAATTAAATAGAGTGTTATCGCATCATACTGGTCAGCCAATGGAAAAAATTCAGGCTGATACAGATAGAGATAACTTTTTAAGTGCCGATGAGTCAGTTGAATATGGGTTGGTTGATAAAGTGTTATCCAATCGAACTGCATCTTAAAAAATACAGTAATATATCTAAAGTAGGGTAGGTAATGAGTAAAGATAGTGATAGTGATGTAGTTTTATATTGTTCATTTTGTGGCAAAAGCCAAAGTGAAGTTAGAAAGCTGGTTGCTGGCCCCTCTGTTTATATGTGTAATGAGTGTGTCGATCTTTGTAATGACATTATCGAAGAAGAATTAGCGAAAGATGCTGCTGAAGAGGGTGGCGCTGATTTAGAGAAAAAATTACCTAAGCCTAAGGAAATTAAACAAGCTTTGGATGAATATGTCATCGGGCAAGACAAAGCAAAACGTATTCTGTCGGTTGCTGTTTATAATCATTATAAAAGATTGCGTAGCCATACCGATAAAAGCAGTGATGTTGAGCTAGGTAAAAGTAATATCTTACTGATTGGTCCAACTGGGTCAGGTAAAACTTTATTGGCAGAAACATTAGCAAAAGCATTAGATGTGCCTTTTGCTATTGCGGATGCAACAACGTTGACTGAGGCAGGTTATGTAGGTGAAGATGTTGAGAACATTATTCAACGCATTCTGCAGACTTGTGATTTTGATGTGGCTAAGGCTGAATCAGCGATTGTCTATATTGATGAAATCGATAAAATTACACGTAAATCTGAAAATCCTTCGATTACCCGGGATGTTTCAGGCGAAGGTGTTCAGCAAGCGCTATTAAAATTAATTGAAGGGACTATTGCCTCGGTATCTCCGCAAGGTGGACGCAAGAACCCTCAGCAAGAGTTTATTCAAGTTAATACGGCTAATATTTTATTTATAGTGGGTGGTGCATTTGCCGGCTTAGATAAGGTGGTTGAGCAGCGCTCAGATAAAGGCGGTATTGGTTTTTCTGCACAGGTTAAGATGAAAGCAGACGAGAAAAATATCGGTGAACTGTTTGCTGAAGTCGAGGCCGAAGATTTGGTGAAATATGGTTTGATTCCCGAGTTTGTTGGGCGATTACCTGTTGTTGCTACGCTGGAAGAGCTTGATGAAAGTGCTTTAATTAAAGTGTTAACTGAGCCTAAAAATGCATTGACTAAACAATATCAAAGATTGTTTGAAATGGAAGGCACAGAGCTAGAGTTTAGTGATGATTCATTATCTGCGATTGCGCAAAAATCTATGCAACGTAAAACCGGCGCAAGAGGATTAAGAACTATTGTGGAAAATGTGCTGTTGGATGCGATGTATGAAATCCCATCAACAGATGATGTGCGCAAAGTTGTGATAGATAAAACGGTTATTAATGGTGAAAATGACCCTTACTTTATTTATGATGAAGAAAAGAAAGAAGCATCATAAAAAAGTCTTAAATTAGATTAAAAAGCGCAGGCCTCAATGAGGTTTGCGCTTTTTTTTTGTGAATTAGCTTGTTATGCGGTTAATCACCCTTATATTATTTAAAGAATAAATTTTGAATTAAGCGAAGGTTTTGTCGATGGAAGATCAAGAAATAGTTGAAAGCGTAGAGAGTGATAATTTAATCCCTGTATTGCCTCTGAGAGATGTTGTTGTATATCCACATATGGTTATTCCTCTATTTGTTGGCAGAACAAAGTCAATTGAAGCGCTAGATAGTGCAATGCTGGCTAATAAACAAGTGTTATTAGTCACGCAAAAAGAAGCGGATGTAGATGATCCTATTTTTGATGAGTTGCATCAAGTCGCTACGTTAGCAAATATTTTACAATTGTTAAAACTACCTGATGGAACAGTAAAGGTTTTGGTGGAAGGGGAACGGCGAGTTCAGGTTAATGAATATTTTGAACGGGCTGAGTTTATCGTGGCGGATATTACGCTGATTGAGGAAGATGCTCTAGCTGAATCTGATGAAAAGCGTTTGGATGTTCTGGTGCGAGCAGCGCTGGAGTCTTTCTCAAAGTATATAAAACTGAATAATAAAATTCCTCCTGAAGTATTGAATGCACTTTCAGGGATTGATGAGCCTAGTCGTCTTGCGGATACGATGGCAGCTCATATGAGTTTAAAAGTGCTGGATAAGCAAACATTACTGGAAATGACGGATGTTGCGCTACGCTTAGAAAGGCTTATGCTGTTCATGGAGAGTGAGGCGGACTTATTTACTTTGGAAAAAGATATCCGAGTGCGCGTTAAAAAGCAGATGGATAAGAATCAAAGAGAATATTATTTGAATGAGCAAATGAAAGCTATTCAAAAAGAACTGGGTGATATGGATGAGGTGCTCAGTGAGACGGAAGAATTAGAGCAGAAAATTGCAAAAGCTGGGATGAGTAAAGAGGCTAAGGAAAAGGCGGATGTAGAGCTCAATAAGCTTAAAATGATGTCGCCTATGTCAGCAGAAGCCTCTGTCATCCGTAATTATATCGATTGGATGCTTAATGCGCCGTGGAAGAAAAAAACTAAAGTGCGCCATGACCTAAAATTAGCTGAAGAAATTTTAGATGCAGATCACTACGGACTGGAAAAGGTTAAAGAACGAATTCTTGAATATTTAGCGGTACAGCAAAGAGTTAAGTCCTTAAATGGGCCTATTTTGTGTTTAGTGGGCCCTCCAGGTGTGGGCAAGACCTCTTTAGGGCAATCTATTGCGCGTGCAACCAATAGAAAATATATTCGTATGGCTTTGGGTGGTGTGCGCGATGAGGCGGAAATTCGCGGGCATAGGCGTACTTATATCGGTGCTATGCCGGGTAAGATTATTCAAAACTTATCTAAAATAAAAGTTCGTAATCCTATGTTTTTATTGGATGAGATTGATAAGATGTCGGGTGATTTTCGTGGCGATCCCGCGTCGGCATTATTAGAGGTTTTAGATCCCGAGCAAAATAAAGCATTTTCTGATCATTATTTAGAAGTCGATTTTGATTTGTCAGATGTTATGTTTGTGGCAACTGCCAATACCATGAATATTCCTGGGCCACTATTGGATAGAATGGAAGTTATTCGATTGGCAGGCTACACTGAGGATGAAAAAATAAATATTGCTATGCGTTATTTATTGCCTAAGCAATTAAAAAATAATGGCTTATTGGAAAATGAAGTCAGTATTAGTAAAGATGTTATACGCGATATAGTTCGCTATTACACGCGTGAAGCGGGCGTCAGGAACTTAGAAAGAGAAATATCTAAAATTTGCAGAAAAGTAGTTAAAGAGCTTTTATTAAAAGAAAAACAAGGCGCGGTTAGTGTTGGATCGGATAATTTAAACGATTATCTTGGTGTAAGGCGCTTTAGCTATGGTTTGGCTGAAGAGAATAACCAGGTAGGGCAAGTAACTGGCTTAGCGTGGACTGAGGTGGGTGGTGAGTTACTTACGATTGAAGCGGTTGCTATGCCCGGTAAGGGTAAGCAGACGTCAACAGGTAAGCTGGGTGATGTGATGAAAGAATCCATTGAAGCAGCGGTTACTGTTGTGCGCTCTAGAGCAGCGGCTTTGGGAATTAAAGATGAAGTGTTTCAGAAGCAGGATTTACATATTCATGTGCCTGAAGGGGCGACTCCTAAAGATGGTCCGAGTGCGGGGGCAGGGATGTGTACGGCAATTATTTCAGTATTAACTGGAATCCCTGTTAGGGCAGATGTTGCAATGACGGGAGAGATTACATTGCGTGGAGAAGTGCTGCCTATTGGGGGCTTAAAGGAGAAGTTGTTAGCTGCACATCGTGGCGGGATAAAGCTGGTTTTAATTCCTCAAGAAAATGAAAAAGATTTGGCTGATATCCCTGAAAACATTAAGAATAATATGGAAATAAAAGCGGTGAGATGGATTGATCAAGTTCTGGAATTTGCACTACAACACCAACCTAAGCCGTTAGCCTTGAATGAGTCTGGGGTTGATGTTGGAAGTATAGATAAGGCAAGTAAATCTGTGATCGCGCATTAAATTTTCATAAAATAGACGTGTATAGCTTGACAGTGCTTGTGTGTAGTTGATATAAAGTGACTTGGTTTGATGGTTATCGTATTTTGAGCCAAGCAATATAATATAGATTGTATAAATTTCCTTAGGAGCAGAGTAAATGAATAAATCAGAACTTATCGATGCAATGGCAGACGCATCAGAATTAACTAAAGCGGACGCTGGTCGTGCATTGGATGCATTTATGTCTTCTGTTACAGAAGCATTAAAAAACCAAGATTCTGTTGCATTAGTTGGTTTTGGTACTTTTACAGTTAAAGAAAGAGCTGAGCGCAAAGGTCGTAACCCTCAAACAGGTGCTGAGATTACAATTAAAGCAGCTAAGGTTCCTTCTTTTAAAGCCGGTAAAAGCTTAAAAGATAGCGTTAATGCTTAAATAATATTTTTAAAGATTGCAATAATCTTAAAAAGTATTATAATGGTTTTTCTTTAGTGGGGTGATTAGCTCAGCTGGGAGAGCATCGCCCTTACAAGGCGAGGGTCGGGGGTTCGATCCCCTCATCACCCACCACAAGACAATGGAGCGGTAGTTCAGTTGGTTAGAATGCTGGCCTGTCACGCCGGAGGTCGCGGGTTCGAATCCCGTCCGCTCCGCCAAATTAAAAAGCCTCGAACAGTGTTCGAGGCTTTTTTTTGCTTAAAATAAATAGAGTGTGTAGTCGGCACTTGAAGTACGGCCTAAATAAAAAATATTATATTGACTTATATTTTATCTTCGATATAATTGAATATCTTTAGTGGGGTGATTAGCTCAGCTGGGAGAGCATCGCCCTTACAAGGCGAGGGTCGGGGGTTCGATCCCCTCATCACCCACCACAAGACAATGGAGCGGTAGTTCAGTTGGTTAGAATGCTGGCCTGTCACGCCGGAGGTCGCGGGTTCGAATCCCGTCCGCTCCGCCAAATTAGAAGCCTCGAACAGTGTTCGGGGCTTTTTTTTGCTTAAAATAAAGTATCTTTAGCAAGAAATGCAGTAAAATACTAAATCGCCATATAGTTACGTAGCTTAATGCTGCCGTTTATTTAATATTAATCAATCAATTAGTTAAGGCTAGTTAAATGCTGACAAAAATAAGAGAAAAAACAAAAGGTACGTTTGCTTGGGGAATATTAATTCTCATTTGTGTTCCTTTTGCGCTGATGGGCTTAAATAATTACACGGACAATGTGAAAGAAAGCGGTGTGGTTGTCGTAGGTGAGACTGAATTTTCTCAATATGATGTTCAGCAAGCTTATGAGCAGTTCAAGCAGCAATATGCAGAAATGCAAGTACCTGAGGCGATATTAAAGCAGCAAGCGATCGAAAAACTGATTAGTGATGAGTTGTTACTACAGCATGTAATGGCAGAAAAATTAAACGTAACGGATGCGACGGTACGTGAATTTATTGCAGCATTGCAATATTTTCAAAAGGAAGGGCAGTTTAATAAAAAACAATATGAATCTGTTTTAGGTCGACAAGGAATGAGTCCCGCTCAATTTGTTAACCGAGTGCGTAAAGCGTTATTAATGGAGCAGTTTCAAAAAGGAATTACAGAAAGTAGTTTTGTTTCTAAGCAAGAGATTGAGCAATTTTTTAAAATTCAAAACCAAACACGTACTATTGAGTATGCAACCGTTAAGTTGAATGCAGTTAAAGCGGTACCCAGTGAGGCTGAACTTAATGACTATTATTTAGCGCATAGTAATGATTACCTAACAGAAGAAAAAGCCTCTGTTGAATATATAAAATTGTCGCTTGCTGAATTAATGACAGCAATCACGCCTTCTGATGAACAAATTAAAAGCTATTATGAAGAGAATAAAGTACTTTATTCTGAGAAAGAACGTAGAAAAATCAGTCATATCTTATTCGCTAAAACTAAAGATACGACTTTAGAGCAAGCGTTGGAAAAAGCACAAGCAGCAAAAGCTCGATTAACAAAAGAAAAGTTTTCTGCAATAGCTAAAGCATTATCGGATGATAAATTAACCGCTAAAGTAGGTGGGGATTTAGGCTTGTTTGAAGTTGGTGTTATGGAGCCAGGCTTTGAAAAAGTAGCGGAAAACTTAACATTAGGTGAAGTTTCTGAGCCAGTTGAATCTGCTTTTGGGTATCATTTAATTACGGTGACTGAATTAGTTCCTGCCGTTACTAAAGAGCTGGTTGTGGTTGCTGATGATGTCAAAAAAGCAGTGCAAAGAGCAGAAGCTGAAATCACTTTTTATGAGTTAGGTGAGTCTTTAACCGAATTGAGTTTTGAAAATTCGGATAACTTGCAAGTAGTTGCTGAAACCTTAGATTTAAGCGTACAAAAATCAGCACTTTTTTCACGTAGTGCCGGTACTGGAATTGCGGCAGATATTAAAGTGAGAAATATGGCGTTCTCTGAGTCTGTTTTACAAGGTAATAATGGTGAACCGGTTGAGTTAGGCGACGATAGCTTAGTTATTGTTAGAGTATTAGAGCATAAGCCGGCAGAAACTAAATCATTAGATCAAGTGCAAGCTGGCATTGTTGTTGCGATTCAAGCACAAAAAGCAAAAGATAATGCACAGAAAACTGCGGAAACGATTAAACAGCAGTTATTGGAAGGTGTTGCATTTAATACTGCTGTTAAAGGGCAGAAATTGAAAGTAAAAACTTTGAATAATTTAGCACGTAATAATAGTGATTTACCTTGGCAAGTAAACCAAGCGGTATTTAAAGCTGCAAAACCAAGTTCAGCAGCTGATTCAACCATTATTGTTGTCGCTTCTGCAGAAGGCGAGCAGACTATTGTTAAATTATTATCTGTGACTGAAGGCAGTGTTTCAGGTGAAGCAGAGAAAGAAAAACTAGCAAAGATGAATATTAGCAATGCCTTAGGTAAAGCTGATTACGCGGCAATTATTGATGGGATTCGAGTCAACACAGCCGTTTCTGTTAAGCAGTAATCATAAAAGCCTTAACTTTTTTGTTAGGGCTTTTTTTTATAGAAAATATTGGCTGGTTTATTAATCAGCTGAATAAAATAGAGTGCTGTTAAAGCACTCTATGCCTATAGTTTAATCATTAAAGTACAAAACTTATCTGCAATATCCAATCACTATATTTAAATCGTAAAACCTAGATACCTATGAATAAAAAACAATCATTACTTTTATCAGTATTGTTAGTCGCAGCAACCTCCTCGAATGCAGAATTAATACAATTTACTAATGGTGATACACTGAATGTACAACTAATTCAGCAAACCCAAACAACGTTAACTTATACCCACAGTATCTTAGGTAAGCAAACAACAGAAAAAGCAGCTATTAGTAATTTAAATGAACTAAATTTGCTTAATGTTGTTAGTGTAAAGAAAGGTGAGGAGGGTGTTGCTGCTTTAGCTCTATATGAGGCTAAAAAGAATCAAACAGTTGCAGTAGGCGATCTTGAAGCCGCTAAACTAAAAATGAATGAAGTTAAGCAAGTCACTGCAGTTGCGAGCGGTTTGGATTTAGAGGTAGCAAAACAGGAAGGGGTAGTCGCAGTTGCAGAGATTGCCAATGCTGAAAAAAAATTAGCATCGGCTAAGGAGCTTGTTTTAGCAGCAGAAAAGAATTTAACTGTAGCTAAAAGTGTTGGCTCTGCAAATGAACAACTGGCGCAAGCTGAGGCTGAGGTAAAGCAAGCTAAGCAGGATGAAAAATCTGCCCAGCAGCGATTAGTACTTGCAGAAGAAGGTTCTGAAAGCGCAACGATTAAACTTGAAGAAAATAACCTAGATTTAGCTGAAGATAAAATCATTCAGGCTGAAGAAAACCTTCTGCTTGCACAAGATAAGCTTAAATTAGCGAAGGGTGAAAAATTAAATGACGGCTTTATGGGAACGGGATATTTTAAAGATTGGAATTCGGCTGTTTCCTTAGGTTTAAATGGATCAACAGGAAGCTCTGAAAATGCAACGATGCGCATGGGATTTGATGCGGGATATGAAGATGCAGAACATCGCTGGGATTTTAAATCATTTTATTATTTTGCTTCAGAAGACAAAATAGAGAATGAAAATAAAATAAATGCCATTTTAGTTAAAGATTGGTTTTTCAATGGCAGCCCATGGTTTGCTTATGCTTCTAGCACATTTGATATGGATAAATTTAAAGATTGGAACTCTCGTCTACAAATATCAACAGGTCCCGGCTATCAATTTATTAAAACAGACACTTTAGAAATCTCAGCTAGAGCCGGTTTAACCGGTGTGTTTGAATTTGATAAGGATATTAAAAATAGCGCTGGGACGACTATAGGCCAAGAACATAATCAGAATCTTGAAATGATGCTAGGTGCAGAGGCAACCTGGCATATTACGCCAAAACAGCGCTTTATGATTTCTAACTATATTTACCCAAGTCTGACCAATGGGGGAGAGTTTAGGAATTTAGCTAATATAAATTGGGTGCATGATATTGATTGGTATGAAGGTTTAGCTGTTAAGCTTGGAATACGAGATGAATATGATACGACCGAAACAGATTCTAATGAGTTCAAGTATAATTTTTCATTAGTTTTAGGGTTCTAATTAATAGTTCAACGGAAACTTATTTGCTATAAGCAAAGTTAAGTGTTCTTATTAGGGTGTGTTGATTTTTCCAACATACCCTATTTTTTTGCCGATTTTTCACGAAAAGTGTTTAAAATCATTAAATAATTATAGATAACTTTAAACTTACCATGAAAGAAAAAAATAGAATTGAATTATTACAATTTTCATCAAGGCCACGATGGTACTCTATTCGAGGGGCTGTGATGATTTTATTTGGGGTAGTTATAGCCTTTTTATGTATCACCTCTCCTGAGGTTTACATATTAAGTACTAATTTCTCATGGATTCCTGTAGTAGCTTTATTTTTAATTTTAGTCGGCATATTTCGTTTCTTAGATGCGTTTGGAACGGTTAGCGCGCAAGGTTTTTTAGTGAATATTCAAGGCGGCATACTAGATGTTGTCGTAGGTTTTCTTTTATTGTTTGGTGTAAGTGGACAAGCAGGAAGTCTAAATTTATTGATCGTGGGTTATTTGTTATCACAAGGGGTTTATCGTAATGTTGTCTTAACTGTTGCAAAAATACCGAACCGATTATCTACTCGAGTTACCGGTGTTATTTCTATCATATTTGCGCTGCTTATTTGGTTTAATTGGCCTACCTCTGCGCCTTGGTTTTTAGCGTTTTCTTTAAGTATTGATATAGGCTCTAGAGGCTGGGCGTTAATTGTTTTGGCATCATCTATAAAAAATAATGCAGATGATTAAGCCTTGAAGGGTTTATTAAGGTGAAAGTCGTTGAAGTCATCGATAAATCTTTGCAATTAGCTACGCATTCTTTGCCGGACTCTTCCACTACGGAGGTTTTAATTAAAGTGCTTGCTGCCGGGGTGAATCGTGCCGATATTATGCAAAGGAAGGGGCTTTATCCTCCGCCAGATGGCGCATCAGATATTTTAGGGCTCGAAGTCGCGGGCATAGTGGAGGCAATCGGTGCTGACGTCGATTCAGTAAAAATTGGTGATAGAGTGTGTGCTTTATTAACGGGAGGAGGCTATGCGGAATATTGTGTGGCCGATGCTGAATTATGTTTGCCTATCCCTAAAGAAATCAGCTTTATTCAAGCAGCAGGAATACCGGAAGCTTTTTTTACGGTATGGAGTAACCTCTTTGACCTTGCTCAGATTAAGAAAGGCGAATCCTTGCTGGTACATGGGGGTAGCAGTGGAATAGGAACTACTGCGATACAAATGGCAAAAGCATTTGCTATAAAAGTATTCATTACTGCGGGTAGTCAGGAAAAATGTGATTTTTGTTTGCGGTTAGGTGCGGATGCCGCGATTAATTACCAGCAGCAAGATTTTGTGTCTGAAATTAAGCAGCTAACGGACAATCAAGGCGTTGATGTTATTCTCGATATGGTTGGCGGTGATTACTTTTCACGCAATATAAAATGTATGGCTTATGATGCCAGATTAGTACAAATTGCTATTCAAAAAGGCTATCAAGCTGAGGTCAATCTTTTGCCAATTATGCTTAAGCGCTTAACAATAACAGGCTCAACCTTAAGAGACCGAGATGTTGTATTTAAAAGAAAAATGGCTAAGAAATTACAACAAACAGTATGGCCATTATTAGTTGAAGGGAGCTTAACGCCTGTGATTGATACAGTATTCAGTTTAGAAAATGTAGCTCAGGCACATGAGCTGATGGAATCAAGTTTACATAAAGGGAAAATTATCTTAACCTTAGATTAAGCTTAGAGTTTATTTTTATCAAATAAAGGGGAAGGTTATGGGCTGTTGTGATGATCCTACAGAAGCTGTCAAAATTAGTCGTGTAGATGTTGCCCGCGCTCAAGAGCAGTACGGTGATTTATTGCGTGATTTTTTGACCAGTGATCCAGAAAAATTGATGCTAAAGCAATTAAACTCAACCAATGTTTATTTAACTGAACTTGCTGCACTCAATGCACATTATGATTCGGTCAGAAAGCATGCAATTGGTTTATTAGATAAAAACAGTCTGACAACACTGCAAAGTATTATTGATAGAGAACCTAATTCTGAAATAGCCACCGTTGCAAAGCAGCAGTTAGAAGCATTAGAAAATGAAAAAGGATTTTTTGATAAAATTTTCTAATGCTTCATTAATCACGGTTCTGAATTAATCAGATAAATAATATTCGACAGTTGAAACAACACGCACTTTTTTGATATGTGGGTTATTTTTATCGCGTGCTGAAATACTAAATTGCCCTTGTTTGGCGCGTTTGATTTTTCCCAATATACTTTGTGAATCTGCGGCAAATTTTTGTGCCACTTCTCGTGCTTTTTTAGTCGCCTCTTCGATCATTTCTGGCTTTACTTGATTAAGTCGAGTGAAAAGATATTCAGTTTTAGAATTGTAATCAGAGCGAGGGAATACAATGCCTTGTTTACCCAGTTCGGATAGTTGACTCATCACTAGGCGGACACGATCAATCTCTTTAGAATAAACAGTGACTGTTTGAATCGCTGCGTAGCGAAATTTAGCTTTAGTATTGCTTGAATATTGTTGAGCCGATTTATCAGTGATTGCTGGAGATGAGCTGCTAATATCTTCTGTTTTAATGTTATTCTTTTTGAGAAATAATTTAATTTTAGAGCTACTGCTATCAAGCGATTCGTATAATGCCTCTAAATTATTATCAGCGACAGTAAATTGAATTGGCCATATCACGATGTCAGCCGTATATTCATGCTCAGATAAGCCTTTGACGGTAATACTGCGTTCAAGTTGCTTATACTCAATCGCTGCATTGGCAAGCAAAGCCCCCAATACGGATAGCCCTAGAAATAAGAAAAAGCCTAAGATAAGTGCGCTAACTTTATTGTTTTGTTGCATGAACTGAACCTCTTATGATTTTGTGAGAGTTTTTAAGCATAAAATTTTGTGAAAAAACGCTTTAGTGCGGCAAACACTGTTTTTATACCACGCCATAGTTTGGGTAATAACCAGACCATCAATAGAATAAAAACAATTAACAAGATAATAAAAAGTAAGGGTTGGTTCAGTGCCATCCATAAGCCACTAAACACAGCAATATCTTCCAAAATAGACGCAGTCCAGTTACTAAAAGGCTCGGGGGATGTGTTAATTAGGGCGCGAGTCCCTGCTTTAGCGGAATGAGTGGTTAAAGCCATTCCTCCGCCTAAGATACCTGCCGTAATACCGGCTGCGCTGGATAAATCACCAACAGAACCTGCGGCTAAGAGTACGCCTGCAGGCACTCTAACAAAGGTATGGATCATATCCCAGCCAGTATCAACCCCCGGTATCTTATCGGCAAAAAATTCAACGCAATACATTAAGCCAGCCGCACCAATGACCATAGGATCGCTCAAAACTTGTAAGCCTGGTGGTAATTCAATATTACCGGCCGCACCCGCAATACCTAGGGTTAGTATTGCCGCATACAGGTTTATACCGCTAGCCCAAGCCACACCCATGCTTAAAGCGATGAGTTGAATGATTTGATTATATTCTTCCATAAGAAAATCCTATTATAGGGGGTGATATACCCATCACACTTGAAGATGCAGTTTTTTTCAACCGTCATCCCCGCATGCTTTTAGCGGGGATCTACTTAAAACACTAGACTCCCGCTAAAAGCATGCGGGAGTGACGAGAATTTGAATCATTGTATCTTCAAGTAATTTGGGTATATTACTTTTGCTTCCAAGTCCCGCCATCTTGATACCACCATCCCGCTTGCGCATGTTTAACCCAGCTACGTGAGAAGGTTGCTTTAATTTGTGCTGCCCATTCCGGGTGACCATTCGCATTAGCAATTGCTTGATATAGATTTTCTCGATCAGCATTTTCAGCATTAACCGCTTTATTGACATTATTACGAACTTTTAGCGGGACTTGTCCACGGCTACTTAATAGTCCAGAACTGTTAATGCCAATGAATCCAGATTTATAATAAGGCGCTAAGCTAGGAAACCGCGCTGTCATGCGTGCTCTTACTTGCCTAATTTCAGCATTGTTAAGCGATAAATTGGCTTCAGCATGAGCGGATGAAATAAACAGCGATAGTGACTTATCAACGGCTTGGAATAAATGGGCTTGCCATTGGGGCAGTAGCGCAGGCAGCTTATTATTACTTTGTGGCGTATCTTCTTGTTGCTGAATGCCTTGAATGATTTCATCGGCTACTTTTTCAGTGGCAGCGGCTGGGAAATAGATATTAATAGTGACGCAAGCAGTTAAAAAGAGTGCGCTAATAACGGATACTTTTTTCATAATGACTTCCTTAAGGGAGTGGTTCAATAATAATTTCATCAGATGAGGTGATTCTACCAAGTCTATCAACTAATGTATGCCAATCCACTCGGGTATTAAATCCTATGATATCAATTCTGGGAATGCCACTGCCTTTAACTAAATAATAGCCTTTTTTAGCGGCAGAGGCCCCCATCATTTGGCACACACCCTCATGTAAATAACAGCCGATACCTAATTTTTTATAGCCAAAGTCATCAAACCAACTTAAAACACCTCGTGAAATAGCATCGCCGGCACTACGACCTCCTAAACTCGCAATGTTACGCACAGCTTTGTGGCTGATAAGGTGTTTGGAATCATCATTTTCTGGCGTGCCGATCCAGGCAAAAAAACTGATGGCCTGCCAATTTTCCAAATAAACATCGTGTGCAAATCCAGATAAACGTCCTTGAATATTGCCTACCTTGAATTTTTTAGTGACTTCATTGAGGTCTAGATTGGAAAAGTCTAAGTCGATATGAAAGCGAGAAAAATGAGTAAACAGTCCTGATGAAGACAGTTTTGTAATGCTAATTTCGCCATCAAATAATTGCATATTTAAGCTCCCCTCTAAGGAGAGCGTATCATTACGGTAGTTGACTGAGGGAATATACCCCGTGATTGTGCCGCTTAAGGTGTTTTCCCATCCCATAGCAATAGATAGCTCTGTTAATGACAGTTGATTAATATGCGCACGTAACTTAACTTCTTTGCCTTTACTTATCGTGTGATTAAATTCAAATTCATCAATCGCAATAGAGCCATTGAGTAAGTTTAAATTAGGCGATCCTAACAAAGTAAAATGCTTGTTATACAGTTGAAAATTAAGCTGACCCGCATCAAAAGGCACGGCTTTTACTTTAAGGGACTTCCAGTTGATAGAGGAGGGCTGGGCGTTTTTAAATAAAGGGTTCCAATGTATTTTTCCTTGTAATTGATTTGCGTGAAACCGCTGTTTATCATCATCAATAGTCACGGAATCTAAATTAGCATCCAAGCTGTGAAGGGTATTATTAGTAAGGCTTAATTGGCTGGATAATTTCCCTGCTAGCTTAAATCCATCTAAAGGGCCGCCCGTTATAAAGGGAGCAATATAAGTCGATGATATTGTCTCTAAGTTAAGTAATTGGGTGTTGATAGTGGCGTTATCAAGTTGCAGTGATTTCTCATAATTCAGCCTTGCTTTTGCTTGAATAATCGCTGTTTTAGGATGAGTTAAGGTCGCCGATTGAATATTTATTTTGTGTTGATCAGACTGTAAATTACCGGATGCTGAGAGTGTCATCGCTTGTTTCGGGTTGATTTCTAAATAAACAGGATCTATATAAATAGCGCCAGACTGTAGTGTTTGTTCAGTTTCCCAGTGCCATTGATACTGCTGTTTTTTTAGCACTAAATAGCTTTGTAGTTGAATATCCTCACTGGCAAGACTGCCTTGTGTATCTTGTAACGAAAGCTGTTTTATCAAAGAAGAAAGAATGATTGTTTCAATGTGTGACATATCGCCTTGAAGTTTAAGCTCTAAATCAGCATGACCACTGATACTTTCTAGTTTGTTGTCTTTTAAAAAGTGTTTTACTTGGTTTAGATCAATGTTCCTCGCATTAATATCAGCTTGCCAGTAAGTCGATTTTTCTGTTGCACTGAGGCTGATTTTTCCGCCAAATAAGTTGAGATTATTGAGTGCTAAGTTTGCGCGTTTATTTTTAACGGAGAAGGTAAAGTTGAAAACTTGCTTAGGAAATAGCTTGGTTTTTAAGGAGGCATTACCTTGCTTGCAAGCTAAATAATCGTTTTGCCAAGTGAACTTGGCGCAATGAATATTAACAAGGGCTAGTTTATTAAAAGGCGGCGGTAAACGTAAACTTTCTGCTTTTAGTGCAAGTACGGCAGTCGGTGAGTTTATGTTAGACAGGGTCAGCTCTGCTTTAGATAAATGCCAGTTGTGGACATTTATGTTATTGACCTTAAAATTAAGGCTATCAATGGCTAAGGCATGCGGAAGATACAGTAATAAACAACTAAAAAGCCATTTTCTGAGTAATGGCTTAGTGATCATGGTTAATTAAGCACTGCGTAAGCATCGACCATCTATCGCACTATAGATGGCGGTAGGTTGGTTTAATTGACTGGTTTTCCCCGCGACAACAAAAACCTCGTTCTCGGAAAAGTGTTGGCGCACAGCCAATGCAGATCGGGCGGGTGCTTGTTGGCTAATATTCGCGCTAGTAGATATAATCGCACCATTAAATTGTTGGCACAGTTGTTGTACGACAGGGTGGGCGCTTACACGTACCGCTAAAGAACTGTGATGGCCTTTTAAATAACTAGGAACCCAGTCTTGTGCAGGAACAACCCAAGTCACAGGGCCAGGCCAACTGGGTAATATGCGTTCTAGCATTGCTTCGTTAGGTTTAATAAAAGGCGTGAGTTGAGAAAAGTCTGACGCGATTAAAATTAAGCCTTTATGAATAGGGCGCTGTTTCAGTGTGAGTAATTGTAAGGCAGCTACTTCATTAAACGGATCGCAACCGAGTCCATAAACGGATTCAGTCGGGTAAGCAATAATGCGACCTTGCTGTAAAGCATGGCTAGCCATGCGAATTTTAAAAGAGTGAGTATTATTCAACGGCAAAATCCACAATATCTTTGAGTTTACGGTTCATTTGTTTAGCAAAATTATTCAGTTCAGTATTATCACTGTTGGTTGGCATTAAATGAGTACGCACGCGTATTTTTCCTTGGTATTCATACACTATGACATTGCAAGGCATATGGCGAATGCTTTCGGGCGATAATTCCAGTAAGGTCTTTGCATGGCTGAGGTTACAAAACTGCAAGGTGTCATAATTAGGGAAATTTTTTGTACCACGGTCGCGAATGACCTTGCCTACACGACTATGACCGGTAATGCGGAAATTATGTTCTGAAATTGCAATTTCTAATTCAGCTAAGACATCATCATAAGGTTTTTGAGTTTCTGCCTGATAATAAGGCACAAAATCACCTTGTGGCGTCGTCGCGCAACTTGTAATCAAGAGCAAGCTTGCCATAATAGCGAGATACAGTGAGTTTTTTAACAGGAATAATTTCATGTCTCATTTTAGCACCGATGAATAAGCAAGCAAAAGTAAGTGGCGTCATCTTAGCGGGTGGTTTGGCGCGACGTATGCAACAGCAAGATAAAGGCCTGGTCTTGTTTAACAATAAACCGATGGTTCAATATGCAATACAGGCTATTGAGCCGGTTGTTGATGAGTTATTCGTGAATGCAAACCGCAATATTACACAATATCAACAATTTTCCTACCCAGTGATTAGTGATGAAAATAATGACTTCGCCGGCCCCTTAGCAGGAATATATGCTGCTTTAGAGGTGTGTAATCATTCGATTTTATTAGTGGTTCCCTGTGATTCACCCTTTATGAATCCTGACAGTTTGCAGCAGTTAATACAGCAAAGAGACGCGCAAGATGCAGATATCGCGGTAGCGTTTGATGGCGAGCGTATTCATCCGGTTTTTATTGCAATAAAAACCTCACTGAAAAATAGCTTGCAAGAATACTTGGCTTCAGGTGAACGGAAAATTGATCGCTGGTTTGAGCAACATAACTGGATAAAGGTCGATTTAAGCGCCAGCCCTGATATTTTTCTTAATATTAATACCCTAGAACAGTTGGCTGAATTGGACGTAAAATTATGAAACAACCGGAAATGACCGATGCGGGCTTGAGCGTATCAACCACTGTAACCGGGGTAGATGAAACCGGTGCGACGCGTGAATTACAACTGGTTGGTGAACGCGCATTAACGATTTATGTAGATAAACAAGAAATTGTTACTTTAATGACCATCGGCTCGCACCCTGAGATTTTGACCTTAGGGTATTTAAAGAACCAAGGTTTTTTCGAAAGCTTAGATGAAATTAGCGTTGTGCAGGTCGATTGGGAAACAGAATCGGTTGCCGTGGT